>ERZ791731.477-NODE-477-length-22478-cov-2.43103_pt1 | contig 22478 bp, 16 predicted proteins | sample MGYA00509954_ERZ791731 | MGnify/ENA primary metagenome ERZ791731 (study PRJEB30046, sample SAMN00715134) | human gut metagenome | study: EMG produced TPA metagenomics assembly of the A metagenome-wide association study of gut microbiota in type 2...
AGAGATTCATTTTTAAAATAGGCTATATTATCTATTAGTTTTTTATTTTTTATATCTTCAATTCTCACTTTAGCAAAAATAAAAGTAGAAAATATTAAAAAAATTGTAATTATATATCTTTTCAATTTTTTTCCTCCTTTTCCCCTTTTATCATTTCAGTATCTAAACCATCAAAATACTCTCCATCATCACTATTTTTGATTTCAATATCAATACTCTTAGTGGAAAAATCTACATTTTCATAGCCTAAATAATTAAATTTAATAGTATATTTACCTGGAAGAATATCTTCAAAGAAATACATACCATCAAATTCAGGTTCTGTTTCAGTAATAACTTCTCCATCTTGTTCTAATAAAATAGTAATCAATGATAAGTTTTGTACAAATTGCTTTTCAGTAAAATCTTTAGTTAGAACAATATTACCAGCTAAAAATGAGATTGCTTGTACAGGTATATCTAATTTTAATGATGATGAGTCCCTAACTTTTATTTTAATCTTTCCATCACTATTTTTGTAACCAGGATCAACACTTTTTCTATTTAAACTAATAGTTACAATTTTATTACTAGCTATTCCATCAGCTATATAATTTCCATTTTTATCTGTGATAAATCCCTTGTTATCTACTAAAACTTCAGCATTAGTTAGAGGAATATCTTCTGGATCAAATTGATGATTTCCATTTTTATCAAGATATACTTTTCCATATATCCAAGAATTACTTACAGAAGTTGTATTATCTATTTTTGCAAATGGAGCTTGAAGATTGATTAGTTTACTTGTTTCTATACTATTAGTAGTAGTTCTCTTGCTGTTTTCAGAAATATTAGTACTAGAGGAAACTTCTAAATGTATATAATTATCCCAACTCATAGTAAATACTATTCCATACCTAAATTTTTCACTGATATTAGAGTATCTAGTAAATACTCCAAAATCAAGATAAATTTTATCTTTTATAATTTCAATATCTCTTTTATTTAATCTTAGGTTGTAGTTTTGAGTATATTTTTCTTCTGCTCTCTCTTTTCCAATCTCTCCATCTAATATAACTGAAAAAATTCCAGAATAGCTTACACTTGGATAAAAAACATTATAGTCATATCCTCTATATAAATCTTTTTCCATTTTTAGTGAAAATGAAATAGGAGAGAAAAGAGATGTATACCAAGCTAGATATACATTGTCACTTTTATACTCTTCATTCTCTTCAAAAAAACTTTTACTGTTTATTCCAATTTCAAGAGAGTTTTTATTAAATGTTTTTCCTAATGTTATAGAGCTATATTCTTTAAGATTACTTTCTTCATATATATATTTTGAATATTTTTCTTTAAGGTACCTTAAAGTATAAGTTTTTAATTTTTGTTCAACTATAAAATTATAACTATTCTCTTTTTCATTTGTTTCATAATAATTTTTATAAGTAACAAGCGTTGGATAACTTTTATGCCCTGTATTAAAAAGAATATCATTTTGTAAAAGTTGATATTTTCTATTTTCAAAAGAGAGAAGTTCCATAGCACCAAGTCCTAATGTTAAATTATCAGTTATTCCATAATAAAAGTGAGAAACTCCTTGATTTTTTCCATCATTAGAGTTTTTTCCAAGTTGTAAGTTGACTCTACCTTTTCCTTTTTGAAGAATATCCATATCACTTAAAGAAAAAACTTTTTTATCTTCAACTCTTCCATCATTATAATATATTTTTAAAGTATAATCAGAGTTTAGAATACCGTCAACTATTCTAAATTCAAAATTTTTAGACTTAGGGTAGAGATAATCAATAAGAGAAAAATCTCTATATAATTCTATTATCTGAGCATTTTCAGCCTCACCCTTTATAATAGTAATTCCACCATCTCTTGTCATATATGTATCTTCATCTCTTATACTAACTCCAAGTACATCAGATCCTAAATTTATAAAATGTGGAGTTATCATAGAAAAACTTCCAATAACTAAATCATTCCCTTTCCAAAAGTCATTATAAGTAAGATTTCCATATTCAATCTTATTTTCTGGATAAAATTCTCCATTTAAATATAGGCTACCATATAAAAATTGAGTTCCATACTCATAATCTAAATTATAAGTACTCTTTTTTAAATTATATTTACTCCAATTGACTTTTAAAAATCCAGGAGAGATAAGTTGAGATTTCATCTCCATATCTATTTTATTATCTTGATGATTTTCTTCATCTAGCCTTAATCTATCTACCTTACTTTTTTCTCTCTGTTCATAAGGAAGAGGAAAGTTAGCTACTAAGGTAAGAGAAAGTAGTGAGAAATCAAAAGATATACTTTTAAAATTTAATTTTTCTTGAATAGAGGATATATTAGCATAAATACTATTATCCATAACAAAGGCTTCATTACTATCAAATTTTACATCAATAGTTTTATTATCTAAATTTCCATAAACTTTCATATTTTTTAAATCTATCTCTAAAGAATAGATTTCTAGAAAATACAATAGTGAATTTAATCCAACATAAACTTGATTATTTTCTATATCATATTTAACCATAAAAAAGCTATCTTTTAATTCTCCACATTTAATCTGAATAAAAGAATCTTCAAAATCATTATAATTTTCTATTGGGTAGGTAATTTGAGTAAGCAACAGTAGAAATAAAATAATTTTTTTAATCAAGATACTCCACCTTTACAGTAAAAAATCCACGATAAACTCCTCTACTAGTTTTTTTAGTTTGAGTTTCACCATCTATGAGGATATCTTTAGTGATAACTCTTCCATCATTTCCTACCCTATATGTATTTTTACTATTAGAAGACAATCTTCTAATTAATTCTTGACTATTATTATCTCTAAATCTTATATTAACAGTAAGAGTATCATTATTAGAATTTTTTATAGTTGTACTACTTGGAATATAAATATTTATACTTTTATTCTCTTCTCCCTCAATACTTAGATTAGCAGGTTCACCAGATTCTTTAGTAGAGAGTTTTTCTCCAGCTACTCCTTTTCCCAAGTTCATATTATTTAAAACTTTAATTTTTAAACTATGAATAGGTTTTAACTCTTTAGTATCTAAGTTTAAATAAACTGGATTGATACTAGAATTTATATACCCTATTTTTATATTTTCTTTTTCTCTACTTTGATTTAACCAATTAAAAACGAATTCTCCCTCTACCAAAATTTTAATCTCTTGCAATCCTTCGCCATTAGTAGTGTTTTTAAAATAGATCTTATTTCCTACTTTTGTTCCAGATATATTTGTTATCTTAAGTTCAGCTAAATTTATAAATGAATTATTACTATTAATTTCTAATTGAAAAAAATCTTGAATATTACCATTTTCTTTGATTATACTTACTTCACTAGAAAATTTTAACCTACTAGTTGTTCCTATAACTAAATTATCATTTGAATATACTTTAGAAATCTCAGCAATATAATTTTTTCCAAAGGAAAAATAAGAGAAGATGAAAAAAATAATGAAAACTAATATTTTTTTCAAGCTATTACCTCCTTACTCTTCAAGAGCTCTATTGATTAAGATATATAATGAATGGTGTTCTAAAGGAATATATGGTAATTTTTTAGAAATTTCGTTTACTCCTTCAATAAAGATTTTCTCTCTCTTTTCTAAATTCTCTTCCTTTTCAAACCTATTTTCAAAGTAATTTATCTCTTTATAGAGATTATTGTCATAAATATCATAAAGAATAACCTTTCCTAAAGATATTCTTGGATATTTTTTATTGAAAACTAAATGTTGAAGAGCTATATCAAAATTTTTGGATTTTATTTTATAATAGTAAGCATCTACTTGATAAGGAAGAGTTTTTACTATAATTTCATATTTCTTTAATCTATTCTTTATATTCTCAGCTAGTTTTCTATCTTCTTCAGTATTTAATATCATAAGTTCAACAATTTTTTCTTTATCATTTAAAGTATTTAATTCTTTATTTATATTAAAATTTTTAACTTTATCAATATTTTCTAAATTTTTACCATAAATTTCTGGTGGTAAAAGAGATTCTTCCGTATTTAAAATATTATTTAGAATTTTTTTAAATTTTAAATCTCTATTTTTATTAAATACTAAGGCAGTAGTTACTATATTTTCACTTTTTTTAATATCAATATTTTTTTCATCAATAATTTTTAAATTTTTACCATTTTTAATATCAAAATTAGTAATATCATAAATTACATCAGAGTTATTATTAAAAAGAGAGAGTAATCTATCTTGAATTGAAAAAATTCTATCAATAATAATTTTTTTGTATGGAAATTCTATATTTGAAAGAGTAACACTATCTTTTTGTAAAGCTTCAACTTGATATAAACCTGTGCCAATAATTTTACCTGCTTTTTCTTTTATAATAGAACTCATAGTGTGCGAAAGAGTTTCAAATATATATTTGTCTTCTTGACTAAATTTGATAATAAACTCTCTATTATTAATAATTTCTATTTCTTCTATATTTTTATAAAACTCCTTTAAAGCTCCTTGAGTTTTTACTCTCAGTAAAGAATTTTTTACATCTTCTGATGTAAGAGAAGTTCCATCTTGAAATTTTATTCCATCTTTAAGTTTAATATATAACAGCTTTTTTGTTATATAATGATACTCTTGAGCTAACTTAGGAGTGATTTTACCATCAATATCTATTTCAAAAAGAGTATCATAGATAAATCTAAAAGCTCTTTTAGAGTAAATATCTGTTAATTTGATTGGGTCAAGAGTAGTAACCCTTAATTCTTGTGAGATTCTTATCTTATTTTTTTCTTCTTTTTTTTCAAAAATATAATCTTCTAACTCTGCAAAAGAGAGTTGACTAAATAATAATATAAAAATAAAAAATAATCTTTTCATATTTCACCACACTTTCATATAAGAAAAAAGCAATTATAAATTTAGAAAATACTCTAACTTATAATTGCAAAATAAACACTTCTAAATAAAGAATCTTTCAGTCTTTTATTATATTCTTTTCTATTCTAAGTGTAGCTCTATTTTATTTAAAAGTCAATAGTAAAATAAAAAATAAAAGAGAAAAATTTACCTAGTTTAAATAAATTTTTCTCTTTAAGAATTTAATTTTAAATTTTATTTTAAAAGATTATTTAATTTTTTAATAAACTCAACAGGATTTTCTATTTGGAATCCTTCAAGCATAAGAGCCTCTGTATAAAGAATATCTAATAAATCATCAAATTTAGGAGTATCTTTACACTCTTGAAGTTTTGCAAATAGAGGGTGTTCTGGGTTTAGTGCTAAAATCTTTTCAGCTTTTATATTTTCATTTCCAGGAATTTGAGAAAGTACTTTTTCCATCTCAAGAGAGATTTCTCCCTTAGCAAGTAGAGCAGAAGCACCACTACCTAAGTTATTACTTAGCTCAACATCTACTATTTTTCCTGTTAAGCTCTCTTTTATCTTATCTAGCATAGATTTATTGTCTTCAGATAATTTTTTAATCTCTTCCTCTTTTTCTTTGTTTTCCTCTAATTTGAAATCAGAATCACTTATAGATTTGAAAGTTTTTCCTTCAAACTCATTCATAGTTTTTAGAGCAAACTCATCAATCTTATCAGTTAAGATTAAGACTTCTATTCCTTTTTCTTTTAGAGCTTCCATCTTAGGTAGAGATTTTACAGTGGCTAAATCCTCTCCTACTACATAAAGAATCTCTTTTTTTTCTTCTCCCATACGCTCTACATACTCTTTCAATGTAACATATTTATCATCTAGAGAACTTCTAAATATTAATAAGTTTTGAAGTTTGTCTTTATTCATTCCAAACATATCGTGGATACCAAATTTTATATTTCTACCAAAAGCTTCCCAGAACTCAATATATTTTTCTCTATCATTTTTTAAGATATATTCAAGCTCTGATATGATTTTTTTCTCAAGATTTTTAGAAATAGCAGTAAGTTCACTATTTTGTTGTAAAATCTCTCTTGAGATATTTAGTGATAAATCATCACAATCTACAAGCCCTTTTACAAAACTAAAATATTCTGGAATTAGCTCATCACATTTATCCATTATAAAGACATTTTTTGTATAAAGTTGTAATCCTTTTTTATAATCTTTTGAGTAAAAATCCATTGGAGCTTTTTTAGGAATATATAGTAAAGCTGTATATTCAATACTACCTTGTACTTTTAGATGAAAGTGGAACATAGGATCTTCCCAATCGTGGAAAGTAGATTTATAGAACTCATTATAATTTTCATCTTTAAGTTGAGATTTATCTGTTTTCCAAATTGGTTTTGTAGAGTTAATTGTTTCATCATTGAAAATAATTGGATATCTTACATAGTCAGAGTATTTTTTAACTAAATCTCTTATCTTCCAATCTTCTAAGAAAGTCATAAACTCCTCTCCATCTTTTATAGTAAGAGTGATAGAAGTTCCTCTCTCTTTTTTTTCAAACTCCTCTATCTCATAAGAACCATCTCCAGTAGATGTCCACTTTACTCCCATATCAGATTTTGGAGATTTTGTAATAAGAGTCATCTTATCAGCTACCATAAATCCAGAATAGAATCCTACTCCAAACTGTCCAATAATATCTATATCATCTTTTGAAGTGTTTTCTAATTTTTCTTTAAAAGCTTTTGAACCAGATTTTGCAATAGTTCCTATATTTTCAGCTACCTCATCATAAGTCATTCCTATTCCATTATCTGTAATTGTTATCTCTTTTTTATCCTTATTTACTGATAGAGTTATTTTAAAATCCTTATCTTCTCCTAAAATTTCACTATTAGTAAGAGCCTCAAATTTTATCTTATCAATAGCGTCACTAGCATTTGATATAAGCTCTCTTAAAAAAATCTCTCTATTTGTATAGATAGAGTGTATCATCAAGTTTAATAATTCTTTAGTTTCTGCTTGAAACATTTTTGCTTCTTTTCTCATTTAAAAATTACCTCCTTAGCACTCTAATAAATTACTGGCTAACAATTAATATATACCATAATCAATAAAAGTTGTCAATAATTTTTTATATTATAAAATTTTTGATTCAAGTTAAATAAAAAATAAAATAGTAAAATTTTTACTTTTAATATTTTAATGACTATTGAAATATAAATATATTTTATGGTAATATTTTATTGTAAAATAAATGAAATGTATTATAAACAAATAAAAAATTCTAAAATAAAATCAGTAAAATTTTTACTAATTAAGAGAAAGGAAGAGGATAAATGATAAACTTCAATGAAAAAAATAGAGAGTTTCATTTACAAGGGAAGAATTTTAGTTATGTTTTTAATGTTATGCAAAATGGACAATTAGGGCAACTTTATTTTGGAAAAAAAATAAGACATAGAGAAGATTTTTCACATTTTTTCTATAAACCTGAGGTTGGAATTGGAATAATAGCTCATTATGAAGAGGATCCAGGATTTTCATTAGAGTATTTCAAACAGGAGTACCCATCATATGGAACAACAGATTTTAGAAAGCCAGCTTTCGAGATAGAGGATGAGAATGGAAGTAGGGTAAGTAATTTTGTATATAAAGGATATAGAATTTATAAGGGGAAAGAAAAATTACAAGGATTACCAGCTACTTATGTGTTATCAGAAGAGGAAGCTGAAACTTTAGAGATTACTTTAGAGGATGAAGTTTTAGAATGTAGACTATATCTTACTTACACTATTTTCAATGAAAGAGATATTTTAACTAGAAATGCTAGATTTGAAAATTATGGAAAACAAAATCTAAAATTAAATAGAGCAATGAGTTTATCATTAGACTTACCAGATTATAACTATGAGATGTTACACTTTTCAGGAGCTTGGGCTAGAGAAAGACATCTTAAAACTAGAAAATTAGAGGTAGGAAATCAATATATAGATAGTACAAGAGGAGCAAGTAGTGCTCATCAAAATCCTTTTATTATTTTAAAAAGACCTAATACAGATGAGGATATGGGAGAGGCTATTGGATTTTCCTTAGTTTATTCTGGAAATTTTTTAGCACACGTAGAGGTAGATCATTTTGATGCTACAAGGGTAACTATGGGAATAAATTCTTTTGATTTCTCTTGGAACTTAAGTGGAGGAGGAAGTTTCCAAACACCTGAAGCTATAATCTCTTTTACAAGTACAGGACTTAATAGTTTAAGTCAAAATTTTCATTCACTATACAGAGAAAGACTTATGAGAGGAGAGTGGAAAGAGAAAGAGAGACCAATTCTTATAAATAACTGGGAAGCAACATATTTTGATTTTAATGAAGAAAAACTTCTAAATATGGTAAGAAAAGCTAAAAAACTTGGATTTGAACTTTTTGTATTAGATGATGGTTGGTTTGGAAAGAGAAATGATGATAAAAGTTCTTTAGGAGATTGGTTCCCTAACTTAGAAAAATTACCTAACGGTATAAAAGGTTTGGCTGAAAAAATAGAAACTGAGGGAATGAAATTTGGACTTTGGTTTGAACCAGAGATGATAAGTAAAGAGAGTGAACTTTATAAGAAACATCCTGATTGGATATTAGGAGTAAAGGGAAGAAAATTGTCACTAGGAAGAAATCAATATATCTTAGATCTATCTAGAGAAGATGTACAAAATTATATAATTTCTGTACTTGATGAGAGATTTGCTGAAGCTCCAATATCTTATGTTAAATGGGATATGAATAGAAATATGACAGAAATAACTTATGGAGATTTACCTCATAAGTATATTTTAGGACTATATAGAATATTAGAAAAAATAACTACAAAATATCCACATGTACTATTTGAGTCTTGTGCTTCTGGTGGTGGAAGATTTGATGCTGGTATGTTATATTATATGCCGCAAGTATGGACAAGTGATGATACTGATGCAATAGTTAGATTAAAAGTTCAACATGGGACTTCAATGGGATATCCATTACTCACTATGGGAGCTCATGTTTCAGATATTCCTAACCATCAAACCGCTAGAAAAACAAGTTTAGATATTAGAAATCATGTAGCTTATTTTGGAAACTTTGGGTATGAGTTAAATCCACTTATTTTTGATGAAGAGATGGATAAAAAAGTAATTAAATATTTAGATTTCTATAAAGAAAATAGAAAATTAATTCAATTTGGGGATTTTTATAGAATAGAGAGTCCATTTGAAGGAAATACAACATCTTGGATAGTAGTCAACAAAGATAAATCTGAAGCTTTAGTTGGATATTTCCAGATTTTAGCTGAACCAAATCCTGGTTATAATAAAAAAGTTATTTTAAAAGGATTAGATCCAGATAAAAAATATTTAGTCAATGACGAATTTGAAGCTTATGGAGATGAACTTATGAATATGGGAATAGTTTTCCCGCAACCTGATAGATATTTTTCTAAAGATTCAGAAACACAAGATTTTCAAAGTAAAATATTTAAATTGAAAGAGATAAAATAAAATATAAGGGGGATAAAAAAATGGTAGATTTTAAAATGAAACTTTCATATGGAATAGGAGCGTTAGGAAAAGACTATGCTTGTGCTATAATATATATTTTCTTAATGTATTATTTAACTGACGTAGTAGGGTTAGTACCTGCTTTTGTTGGAACACTGTTTCTAGTAGCAAGATTATGGGATGCAATCAATGATCCTATGATGGGAATGATAGTTGACAATACAAGAAGTAGATGGGGAAAATTTAGACCTTGGATACTTATAGGAACTATTTTAAATGCTGTGGTTTTAATTGCTATGTTTTTCAAACCTAATGGATTAGAAGGAAAAATGTTATATGCTTATATCTCTGTTGCTTACATCTTATGGGGAATGACTTATACAGTAATGGATATACCTTTCTGGTCTATGATACCAGCTCTATCTAGTGACAAAAAAGAGAGAGAAAAGATAGCAGTTGTACCTAGAATATTTGCTAGTTTAGCGTGGTTAAGTATAGGAAGTTTTGGATTACCAGTTATAGGATTACTTGGAAATGGAAATGAGGGAAGAGGATTTTCTCTACTAGCAGTTGGAATAGCAATTTTCTTTATATTTGCTTCAACTTTAACAGTTATAAATGTAAAGGAACAAATAGTAAGTGACCAAAAAGCTCCAAAGGTAAATTTAAAAGATACATTTAGATTGATTTTTAAAAATGACCAACTAGTAGCTTTAATAGGAACAGTTTTAATGTATAACTTAGTTGCTCAAATATCTGGAGGGGTAGCTATATACTACTTCAAATATGTAATAGGAAGAGAAGCACTATTTTCAGTTTTTACAGGATTTTCTGGAATAGCTGAAATAGCAGCATTAATGGCTTTTCCAATGTTATCAACTAAAATAGGAAGAAAGAAAGTATTTTTCTTAGCTTGTAGCTTACCAGTTATTGGTTTTGGGTTATTATGTTTAGCTGGATATATTGCTCCAGAAAGTGCTACTTTAGTTGCTGCTTGTGGAATTGTAGCTAAATTAGGATCAGGACTTTCTTTAGGTATTTCAACAGTTATGTTAGCTGACGTTGTTGATTATGGAGAATATAAATTTGGAAGTAGAAATGAAAGTGTAATTTTCTCTGTCCAAACACTACTTGTTAAATCTGCTTCAGCTGTAAGTGGTTGGTTAATAGGAATAGGATTGTCTTTAGTAGGATATGTAGCTAATGTACAACAAACAGCTTCTGCTATAATGGGAATAAGAAGTTTAATGATAATTTTCCCTATGTTATTATCAGCTATGGGATATGTAATATATAAAAAGTATTATAAATTAAATGATGAGTATTACGATGAGATTGTAGAAAAATTAATGGAAAATAGAAAACAAAGAACAGTTTAATAAGGAGAAATAGTATGTGGTTAGGAGTAGATTATTATCCTGAACAATGGGATATATCAATGATAGATAAGGATTTAGACAATATAATAGAACTTGGGAGTAATGTAATCAGGATAGGAGAGTTTGCTTGGCATATTATGGAAAAAGAAGAAGGAAAATATGATTTTTCCTTCTTCGATATGGTTATAAAAAAAGCTAGTGAGAAAGGACTAAAAGTAATTTTTGGAACACCAACAGCTACAATTCCAGCTTGGCTTGCTAAAAAATATCCTGAAGTATTATCAGAATTTGAAAATGGTCAAAAAAGAAGATTTGGTGGACGCCATACAAGCTGTTATAACAGTGAAAAATATGTAGAGTATTCTAAAAAAATTGTACAAACTCTTGTAGAACACTATAAAGATGAAAAAAATATAGTGGCTTGGCAACTTGATAATGAGTTTGGACATGAAGGAAGCGATGAGTGTTTCTGTAAATGTTGTGAAAGAGAATTCCAAAAATTCCTTTCTAAAAAATTTAATGGAGATATCAATAAATTAAATGAAACTTATGGAACAACTTTCTGGTCTCAAGAGTATAACTCTTTTGAAGAGATACCTGTACCAGCTGCCACAATTACTACTCATAACCCAGCTTTAAGATTAGATTGGGAAAGATTTAGAAGTGAGAGTATTGTAAAATATTCAGATATGCAAATTGAGATAATTAGAAATATAATTCCTGAGGCAGTAATTATCCATGACTTCCCAGGTGGAGGATTAGATAAGCATGTGGACTACTCTAAGTTAGCAGAAAAATTAGATGTAGTAGCTTACAATAACTATCCAGTATGGGGAGGACAAAAGAAACCTATTCCACCTTGTGGAATAGCTTTTGGTTTGGATTATATGAGAGGGTTGAAAAGACAAAATTTTTGGATAACAGAGGGGATAATGGGAGCTCAAGGACATGATATAACTGGATATCTTCCAAGACCTAATCAAGCTAAGATGTGGTCATATCAAGGTGTAGCTAGAGGGGCTGAAACATTTATTTACTTCAGATATCGTGGAGCTACTAAGGGAGCAGAACAATTTTGTTATGGGGTAATAGATGCTGACAACCAAAAGAGAAGAAAATTTTATGAAGTTCAAAATTTCTTTAGAGTAGCTAAGGAAAATGAAAAATTTTTAGAAACTTCAATAGAGAGTAAAATAGCTATGATATATGACTATGATTCATTAGCATCTTTTAGAATACAAAAACAAAGTATATTATTAGATTGTCATAGTGAGATGAAGAGAATACATAAAGTTTTCTATGAAAAAAATATAATGATAGATATCATTCCTCATACAATGGATATTTTTAAATATGAAGTAGTAATCCTTCCATTTATGATAATTTGGAAAGAAAAGTTTGTAGCTAAGATAAAAGAGTTTGTAAATAATGGTGGTAAAGTTGTATTTACTTACCGTAATGCTATAAAAGATATAGATAATAACTTGACATTAAATGAGATGTTACCTGTAAGATATACTGATTTAACTGGAGTATATATAGAGGAAACAGAAAGCTTACAAGAGTATGATGAGTTACCATTAAAAGGTATAGGAGAATTTGAAGGAGTAGAGGGAAGAGCTGGAATATTTAGAGATATGCTTGTACCTACTACTGCACAAACTTTAATGAAATATGATGATAAATTCTATAATGAGTTTTCAGCTGTGACAAAAAATAAAGTTGGGGCTGGAGAGGTTTACTATATAGGTTGTGGATTAGAAGATAAACTTATGACTAAGGTTATGGAAAAAGTTCTTGAAGGAACAGATATAGTAGAGGAGATTACTCCTGAAGGTGTAGAGGTAGTTGAAAGAGGAAATCTAGAAAATAGAGTAAAAATCTATATAAATCATAATGATTATTCAGTTAAGGTAAAAGATTTTGAGCTTGCACCTTTTGAATGTAAAGTTGTTAAATAACCTACTACTCTCTCTTGATTTCAATTTAAAAAATTAGAATAATTCAAGAATGACGAAGAACGAAAGTCATTCTTGAATTTTATTTATTAAGAATTTTTAATATTGACTATATAGTTTTATCTTTTACACTTTCTCTCTCAATAAGATTACAAGGCATAATAACTTTTTTTACCCCGTGTTCTCCTTCCCAAAGTTCTTCCATAAGTCTTATAGCTGCATCAGCATACTCTCTCATAAAAATTCTTATAGATGAAAGAGCTGGAGTAGCAAATTCAGAAAGAGGAGTATCGTTGAAGGTAATAATACTTACATCTTCAGGAATTTTTATATTTTTTTCACTAAAAGCTTTTAAAATACCAGAAGCAATAGCATCAGATGAGATAAAGAAAGCACTTGGTAATTTAGAATTTTTTAAAAATTTAATAATGTTATTATAACCAGATTTTGAATTCATCTCACACTCAACTATATATTTTTCATTAAAGAGATTATGCCCTTCTAAAAAACTTTTAAAATATACATATCTAGAGTCTATCTCCCATTCTTTTGTATTACCAAAAGTATATTTACTTCCAATAAAACCAATATCTTTATGCCCTTTATCTAAAAAATGTTTTAAAGCAATTCTTACTCCTAATTGATAGTTGGGAATAATACTGTGATAGGTCAACTCATCAGGAGATGAATCTATAAAAACAATATTTCTAGTATAGGATTCAAAATCAGCTATTTCCTCTAATGTAAATCTTCCTATTGGAAATATCCCATCTAATTTCTTTTTATTGATTTTTATAAAGTTTTTATCTTTATTTCTAAAAAGAGAGATAACCTCTATTCCTTTTTCTAAACAAACTTCTTCTAGAACATTTTTCATCATAATATAGTAAATATCTTTTTTCTGCTCTTCTAATTCAAACATTTGAGCTATACCAATCTTATACTTTTTAGCTTTTCTATCTTTGTATCTCTGTCCTATTGTTTTATAGTTTAATTTGTTAGCTATCTCTATAACTTTTTCTTTAGTTTTATTAGAAACATTTAAGGTAGTATCATTGTTTAATATTCTTGATACTGTTGTTATTGAAACATCGCTTAATTCAGCTATCTCTTTAAGTGTTGCCATAAATATCTCCTATCTCTATTTATCATAATTTTAGTTAGATATATAAGAAAATTCAAGAATGATGAAGATTGATAAGAATAAATAGAGCAAGTCAGCGAAGGTAAATGCTAAAAAACACAACTGTCTGAGACGAAGTCGAGTTTTGTGTTTTTAGTGAACCAAGCCATACTTGCTCTTTATTCTTTGAACGAAAGTCATTCTTGAAGTATTTTAATTAATTATAACGGTCTCTAATATTCTTCTTAATTTTTATATTTTGTTTATGAATATCTTGTTTAAAACAATAATTTTATGCTAGATGTAAATAGTGAGTACATACTAAGAAAAATACTATCAAAGCACAAGCATCAATTATAGTAGTAATAAATGGACTTGCTATAATAGCAGGGTCTAGTTTAAGTCCTTTAGCTATAATAGGAAGAGTACTACCTACAACTTTAGCTATAATTATTGTAATAAATAGGCTAAGAGATATAGCAAAGGAAACAGCAAAATTAATATCACTTAGGTAGTAAATAATTAAAAAGTTTACTACAGATAAAACCACACCAATTATTACACTAACTCTTAACTCTTTCCAAAATATCATACCAATATCAGATAACTCTATCTCTTCAAGTGCTATTCCACGAGTAATTAACATAGAAGATTGAGAACCAGCATTTCCTCCAGTAGACATAAGCATAGGAATAAAAGAGATAAGAACAATAGCTGATTGTAAAACTCCCTCATAAGTTCTAATTATAATACCAGTAAAAGTTGCTAGTATCATTAAAATTAAAAGCCAACCTATTCTCTGTTTAACTAAAGAAAAAACAGATTCTTTTAAATACTCTTCATCAGATGGAGCCATAGCAGCCATCTTTTGCATATCTTCAGTATTTTCTTGGTCGATTACATCTACTACGTCATCTATTGTAATAATACCAACAAGTCTATCTTCATTATCCACAACAGGCATAGATGTCAAATCATATTTTCTAAAGTCAGAAGCGATGTTTTCTTGGTCATCAGTAGTATGACAACTTACAAAATTTGTTTCCATAGCTTCTCTAAGTGGTACATCATCATCTAAGAATATCAGTTTCTTAAGTGAGATATATCCTACAAGTTTTCTTTGATTATCTATTATATAACAGATATCAATAGTTTCATTATCAATTCCAAATCTTTTGATAGAGTGTAATGCTTGTCCAATATTCATATCATTTTTTAAAGATAGATACTCTACAGTCATAACACTACCAGCACTATTTTCTGGATATCTTAAAAATTGGTTAATCAAATTTCTCATATCAGAAGAAGTATTTTGTAGAATTTTATCTACAATATTTGCTGGCATCTCCTCTATAAAGTCAACAGTATCATCAATAAACATATCATTTACAATATTACGTATCTCCTCATCAGTTATGTTTTCAATGATTTCTTGTTGCTTATCAGAAGAAAGATAAGAAAAAATATCTGCTGATAAACTCTTAGGTAAAATTCTAAAAAGCTTTAAGCTTTGTTCCTTGCTCATCTCCTCAAATAGCTCTGCTATATCAACAGGTTGTAAATCAACTAATATCTCCCTTACTTTGTTAAGCTGATTAGTCTCTAATAAATGATAAATATCTTCCAACGGAACCTCCATATAAAAAACCTCCACATAATAAAATTTCTCTTTATATAGATTACCATTTTAATTGAAAAAAGGCAAATAAAAATTCTATATTACTACAAAAGATTTAATAAATATTGTATAATATATTTGAATGAAAAATTAGGAGGATAAAAATGAATATAAAAGCTAGAGTTATCAGCTTGATTAAAGAGGTAGAAAATGGCAAATTTTCTAATATAGCATTGAATGAATATTTTAAAGAGAATAATCTTTCTAAAAAAGAAAGAGGTTTTATAACTGAGCTTTTCTATGGAGTAATTAGAAATAAAATATTTCTTGACTATGAGATAGATAAAAGAACTACTACTATAAAAAAAGATTGGATAAGAAATATTTTGAGAATATCTATGTATCAAATAAGTTTTATGAATAGTGACGATAAAGGAGTTATCTGGGAAGCTACAGAGCTTGCTAAGAAAAAATTTAGTGTTCCAGTTGGGAAATTTATCAATGGAGTATTAAGAAGCTATCAGAGAGAGTGGCAAGAAGATGTAAAAGAGCTAAAAGAGAGTGGAAAAAATTATATATATCTTTCATATCCAGAGTGGTTTTATAATAAGCTTGTTTCTGAGTATGGAGAAGAGGAGGGAGAGTTATTTCTACAATCTTTAAAAAAAATCCCGTATATCAGTTTTAGAGTAAATAGATTAAAATATAGCTGTGAAGAGTTTGAAAAATTATTAGAAGAGAAAAAAATCGACATAATAAAAAAAGTGGATAGTGTATACTATGTAGATTCTGGAATATTACTGTATAGTGATGAATTTAGAGATGGAAAAATAATAGTACAAGATGCCTCATCATATCTATCAGCTAGAAATTTAAATCCAAAACCTGATGAATCAGTACTAGATACTTGTAGTGCTCCAGGTGGAAAGACTGCTGTACTTGGAGAGCTTATGGAGAATAGAGGAGAGCTATTAGCTCTAGACATATATCCACATAAATTAAAATTAATAGAAGAAAATTGTCATAAATGTGGTGTAGATATTGTTAGAACTGTAAAGATGGATGCTAGAAAATTAAAGGAGCAAGGAAAGAAATTTGATAAGATATTAGTAGATGCTCCATGTAGTGGTTATGGTGTACTTAGAAAAAAACCAGAGGCTATATATAATAAAAATTCTGAAAATGTAGAGGAATTAGCTAAACTTCAGTTTGAAATTTTAGAATCAGCTTCTCAAGTTTTAAAAGATAATGGAGAGTTGGTATATAGTACTTGCACTATTTTAAAAGAGGAAAATGGAGAAAATATTAAAAAGTTTTTAGAAAAATATCCAAATTTTGAAACAGTAGAGCTATATATTCCTGAAAATGTAAATGGAAGCTATGACAATGTAGGTGGATTTACTGTAGATTATAAAGAGGATATTTTAGATGGATTTTATATAGTAAAACTTAAAAAAAATAAATAGAAAGGATAGTTATGTTAGAAGAATTAAAAGAAGCAAATGAATATATAATAAGCAAGATAAAAGAGAATGATGAATTAATACTTGAGATGGAAAAATATGCTAGGGAGTATAATGTTCCAATAGTTACTAAAGAGGTAGCTGAATATCTTAAATTTATAGTAAAAAGTAATGGAATAAAAAATATATTAGAAGTAGGAACAGCTATTGGTTATTCTGGAATATTAATGGCTAAAGAGATAGAAAAAAATGGTGGAAAACTTTATACAATAGAGATAGATGAAGAAAGATATAATCTAGCTCAAGAGAATTTTAAAAAGTCTAGATTAAATAATATTGTATCTATAAAAGGAGATGCAGTAGAAGAGATTAAGAAGATAGATGAAAAGTTTGATTTTGTCTTTATTGATGCTTCTAAAGGACACTATATGAAATTTTTTGAAGATTCATATAAATTATTAAATAAAGATGGAATAATATTTATTGATAATATTATGTTTAGAGGATATCTATATAAAGAGTATCCAAAGAGATTTAAAACAATAGTAAGAAGATTAAATGAGTTTATTGAGTATCTATATTCAAGAGATGGAGGAGAGTTTGTACTTCTTCCTTTTGGAGATGGAATAGGACTATTTAGAAAAAAATAAATATTGTAAGAAAATTGCTAAAATCTTTTTTATGAGGTATACTCATATTAACAAACTAGGATTATACAAAGTAAGGTGATAATGATGAGTAAACCTAAAATATTAACAAGAAAAAAATTGAGAAAAGAGGTTCTTGAGCAAATAGAAAATTTTCCAATAGAAGCTCCAAGAGATTATAATATGGCAGATTGGAAATTTGAAAAATTAATAGAGCAGATAAAAACTTTTGAAGAAGATTTAGATGATGACCATGAGGTAGCTTTAAAATTAGCTTCTTTTGGTTCTGCTGTAGTTATGTATGTGATGACAATAGGCTATCAAAATCCTGATATGCTTTATTTTTATGGATTTGTAGATGGACAGCCAGCTCAACTTATTCAGCATATGAGCCAACTTAATTTTTTGATTACTTCAGTAGAAAAGATAGATAAGGATAAACCAGCTAGACGTATTGGTTTTGCTCTTCCGACCTTAGATAAAATAGAAGAGAAATTGAAGATTAACACAGATTAATATTGAGGAGTAATGATTATGAGTGAAAAAAAAATAGTTGACATAAAAAGTATTTTTAAAAATAAAGCTTTAGATAATAAAAAAATAAAATTGAAAGCAGAAGAGTTGATGAAAAAAATATAACTGCTATGAGATACTTACAAGATAAGTAGTGGTATTTATGAATAGTAAATTTTATTCAGAAGAGGCAGAATATTTATATAATTTGGTTATGCTTTAATCAATCAATTATGGAAGATTTAACTCAAGAATCTATTCATAAATTTTCTTTAATAAATGAAAGTAGTCTTTTAAATTATTGTAATACAATTTTTTCTACTAGACCTTTTAGTGATGAAAAATATTGTGAAACAATAGAAGATTATCTGACATATACTATTTATTATTTAAATAAAGGTCATTGTTTCTTAGATGGAAATAAGAGAACAACATTACTTACTACAATGTTTTTTATTGAAGAATTTGGTTTGTATAATTTTGATAATGAATTTTTCAGAGGAGTATTAGCTGTATTTTTAGTTGATATGCTAGAAGAAAAGATGACTAAAGAAGACGTAAAAAAATGGATAGAAAAACAATTAAAATCTAAAATATAGAGGAATAATTATAGAATTTCCAAAAAATTAAAAAAAGTAGAAGTATTATGAATTTATATTTTAAAAGTATTTTTCAAAAATGAATAAGTTTAAAGATGAATTAAATACAAGAGGGAAAAATTCCCTCTTGTATTTAATATATTAATCTTAGAAAAACTCTCCATTGTCGCAGTAGTTTTCCCCTTGAAGTGGGAAGAAGATTACACAACAATCTTTGTTTCCATTGATTTTTTTAATAAATTTTGTAATGAAGTCAGCAACTTGTTTTTTAACCTCTGGAGTTCTTTCAAACCAGAAAAGTTCAACAAAAGTGTACCCTTCTACAATCTTTCCATCAAAAATATATTCAGTGTCAATGTGCTCAATAGTAAACCAAGTTCTGTCACATTTTACTATTTCAGTAAGTCCATCTATAAGTTCCTTACTATTTTCAATAATTGGTTGTTTAGCCATTCCTCTAATTTTTAAATGTGGCATATGATTCCTCCTTTTAGATTTTTTCTTTTTCTGGGATTAAAGTAACATCAATATAGTTTTTAAGATTAATTGCTTTTCTATTTATCTTCCATAGATTTTCCTTTGTCATAAGCTCTCTGTACTCCTTTGGAGTAGCTAACTTATAATTAGGAACAGTAATTTTTTGATATAGATAATTAAACCAAAAACTATTTTCTTTTACCTCTGTATTATACGATAATTCATAATTTTTTACAACACTATTAATTTTTTCTTTTTCAATATCACTGTATAGAAGTTTTTCCAAAGTTTTTAAGACAGCTTTTTTAATCTCTTCAACTCTTGCTACATCACAACTATATGAGATAATCAATTTATCTTCTCCATAATTGTTAGGAGATAGAGAAACTCTTGAAGAGATAGAGTAGACACCACCAATTTTTTCTCTAATATCTTCTATCAGTGCAATATCTAAGATTTGAGAAAATCCATTATAAAGGGTTTTTTCCTCATATCCATACTGAGAGTTATATGGGAAGATAAGAGTTATTGTAGCTTTCTTATCTACTCCTTTTATAACATCTTTTTTTATGATATTCTTAGGAACATTTAGATTTAATGGTTTTACATTACTATTGTCCTCTTGTCTAGGTAGAGAGGCAATATATTTTTTTAAATAATTTTCTAAATCCTTTTCTTCAAAAGAACCAACTACAACTAAATTAAATTTTGAAAAATTATCAAACTTATTTTTGTACTCTTTCATAATTTTTTCTGGAGAGATTAGTTGTATATCTTCTAAAGTAAGGGGATTTCTTCTAGGATGATTTCCACTATATATTTTATTTATCTCATCACTATAGACAGCTCTTGGAGAGTTATTTTTATTGATTACACTCTCTCTTAGCTCTGTAATAGTATTATCAAAGATTACTTTATCAACCTTAGGTTCATAGATAAGGTAGTTCATATACTCTAAAGCTGTTTCTAAATTTTTCTTATCTGTGGAAATTAAAAATCCTTGCTCATAATCTTCAATATATGATGAGATAGAGAAATTTTTCCCCTTCATAAAAGTTTCTATATCTTTAGGTTGTAATATACTAGCTCCAGATTGTTCTACTACTGAGGTAGCTATTGAAGAGTTAATAAATGATTCATAGTTATCATCTGAGCTTCCCTCTTGCTTGAAAAATTTTATATATATCTTATCCTTATCAAAGTCAGTTTTTTTAGTATAAACTTTTATTCCATTAGAAAGAGTATAGTTTCCATTTTCCTCTTTAATAAAATTCCCTTCACTTACTTTAAGAGGAGGAAGAGTAACAGGTTTAATAGAAAAATCAAACTCCTCTTTAAGTTTATTGCTATTTTTTATTATTTTTTCTAATTGTTTATTATCGATTTTACTTTGTTCTGTACTAGTTGTTAGGAAATAAAGTGAATCTTCTTTAAAGATTTTTTTAAATCTCTTTTTTAAATCTTTTGTAGTAATATCATTTATAAGTTTTGAATAGATAGTAAACTCCTGTTCTATGTCCATAAAACTCTCTTTAGACATCACATACTCTACTAGTGAATCAGCATAGGTATCGTGGGTAATACTCTCTTTGTTTGCCACCATATTTTTATAGTTGTTTATTAAATTTTCTTTTTCTAATTCTAATTCATATTCACTGATACCATTTTTTAATGATGATTTAAAAAATTGATTGAAAAGAGTTATTCCTTCTTCTAGCCTATCATTTTTTATAACAGTTGCAGAGGTAAAAATATCTCTTGAATTACTCATATCGTATTTATATACAAGAGATTGTAAAAAAGGAGTGTCCCCATTTTTTTGTAAATTAGCAAGTCTTGTATTTAAAATATTAAAAAGTAATTGGTCAATAATATATTTTTTCATAGATTTTTCATCTTTTACAATATCCCTATCTAAAATTTTTGTAATTGTAAAGGTATTGTATCTAATCTCATCATCAGAGAAAGTTATATACTTATTTTTTAAATCTTTTAATTTATACTCTTTAGGAATCTCTCCTTTTCTACTTCCAAAGTAGTTAAAGTATTTGTGAATATAGTTTTCCACTTGATTTGTATCAAAATCTCCAACAGCTATAACAGAGATATTTTCTGGTTGGTACCATTTCTCATAAAATCCTCTCACTATTTCTTGAGTAGCTCCGTTAATAGTTTCAGGTAACCCAATAGGAAATCTATCATAGTATCTTGAGCCTTCAAATAAAGCTTTTTTTTGTACATCTCCTAGCCTTTGAGCTAATCCCTGTCTTAATCTCCACTCCTCTATTACAACTTTTTTTTCACTCTCTATCTCTTGAGGATTTAGGGTAGCTTCACTTGCCCACTCTCTTAAAACTTCAACACCATCTTCTAACTCCTTAGGGGTAGTAGGAACAAGAAGCTTATATACAGTTCTATCAAAAGAGGTATAAGCATTTAAATCTCCACCAAAACTAAGTCCAATAGATTGAAGATATTTTATCATCTCATTTTTTTCAAATTTAGTAGTACCATTGAAAGCCATATGCTCCATAAAATGAGCTATCCCCTGCTCGTTATCCTCTTCCATAAGAGAACCAGTTTTTACTACTAAATTGAGCATAGCTTTATTTTCTGGCTTTTTATTTTTATAGATATAGTAATGAATTCCATTTTCTAATTTTCCTGTAATTAGATTTTCACTGTTTTTAAAATTTTCAGCAAAGATTAAAATTGAAAAAATAGAAAACAGGAATAGAAACAGTATTTTCTTAAAAATTTTCATTGTATTCCTCCTTCTGTATTGATAATTTATTTTACTATATTTCTATTTACAATACTATGATTATTTTATAAAATAATAGAGAAAATTTTAAATTTTTAAAGAATATGTTATAATATATAGTAAATAGGGGAAGTATGTAGATATAGGAGGAAATAAGAGAATGAAAAATTGTGTTTTAATTGGAGTAGCAGGAGGAAGTGGAAGTGGAAAGACAACTGTTGCTAGCAATTTAGTAAAGGCTTTCAAAGCTGAAGATGCTGTGTTAGTAGAGCAAGATGCTTATTATAGAGAGCTTACAAATATGAGCTTAGAGGAGAGAGCAAAGGTAAATTTTGACCATCCAGATTCAATTGAATTTGAACTATTAAGAAAACATTTAGAAAACTTAAAAAATGGAGTAGCAATAGAAAGACCTATATATGATTTTACAACTCACTCAAGAAAAGAGGGAGCTGTAAAGATTAATCCTTCAAAAATAGTAATTGTAGAGGGAATTTTAATCTTTGCTGTACCAGATCCTTATAGATG
>ERZ791731.483-NODE-483-length-22382-cov-44.5165_pt1 | contig 22382 bp, 17 predicted proteins | sample MGYA00509954_ERZ791731 | MGnify/ENA primary metagenome ERZ791731 (study PRJEB30046, sample SAMN00715134) | human gut metagenome | study: EMG produced TPA metagenomics assembly of the A metagenome-wide association study of gut microbiota in type 2...
GTTTCATTGTCACTTCTGTTTGTTCCTAAGTGACAACCTTTTTCAGGGAAGTACACCCATCTTATTCATAATTATTGATTGCCTCCACATACTCCCACAGTTTCTTGTAGAAAGGATGTTTCGTCATCGTGTCCTTGTTGCCCAGGATGATGAGCTTCATTCTGGCTCTCGTCATCGCCACGTTCATGCGACGGAGGTCTTTCAGGAATCCGATCTGTCCCTCGTCGTTGGAGCGTACCAGGGAGATGAGGATCACGTCTCTTTCCTGCCCCTGGAAACCATCCACCGTATTCACGCTTATCAGGCGGCGGTAAGGCTTGAAGAACTCATACTTCTTGATGAGCTTCTTGAGATATTGTACCTGGGCACGATAAGGCGAAATGATGCCTACATCGATTCTTTCCTCCAAAACGCGCCGTTTGCTTATCTTGGTGAAGTATTCCGCCAGGGTCAGCAGGGTTAGCTCGGCTTCCGCCTTGTTGATACGCCCGAAACTCTCGCCCACAAACTGCTCCTTGAAGTTCAAATCTTCGCCTTCTTCTATCGTATCTGCTGGTTCCTTATCGGAAGTATCAATCCACGTTATCGGATGGTCATAATCCAATACGCTCCGGTATTTGATCTGAGGCGCACTCTCCACCTTGCCCCCGTAGAACCAGTCGCTGGAGAATCGCATGATTTCGTCGTTCATGCGGTATTGGATTTTCAGCAGGGTTACTACTTCCGGCTTATTTTCGGCGATGCGCTCCATCAGGGTCTTGCCCAGTCCGGCTCTTAATGCCGCAATACTCTTTACGGTAGGTGGCAGCTGACAATGGTCGCCTGCCAGAATCACCCGGCTGGCTCTCTTCATCGGAATCCAGCAGGCAGCTTCCAAAGCCTGCGCAGCCTCGTCGATAAAGAGGGTACCGAACTTCATGCCTTCCAGCAGATGATGGGCTGAGCCTACGAGGGTACAGGCGATAACACGCGCCTCGCCAAAGAGTTCTGCGTTGATGCGGAGTTCTATTTCGGCAGCACGGCTCTTCAGCCTATCCATCTTCTGATGATAGTTTCCGCTACCCTTCTTTCTGTTCTTTCTTAATTCCCTGATTGCCTTGCGGATTGCCCAAAGCTGAGGGTAATCAGCATGGCTCTCAAAGCGGCGCTCGTAGGTGAAGCCCAGCATCTTGTCGTTTACGCGGGTCGGGTTTCCGATACGTAGCACGTTGATGCCTCTGTCCACCAGTTTTTCTGATATCCAGTCTACCGCCATGTTGCTCTGTGCACACACCAGAACCTGGCTCTCGCGCATCAGGGTTTCGTTGATGGCTTCTACCAGGGTTGTTGTCTTTCCAGTTCCCGGAGGTCCGTGAACGATGGCCACATCCTTCGCCCAAAGTACCTCGTTCACAGCCCTTTCCTGGGTAGGATTGAGCCAAGGGAACTTCATCGGTTCGAAGGAAAATCTTCCTGCCTTCTGATGGGAATAGAATAAATCGCGGAGATAAGCCAGACGGTTGTTCTTCGCCTTCATCACACGGTCCAGGGCCTCGAACATCAGTTTGTAGCTGGTTTCGTCAAAGGATAGCTGTACGCCGATAGGATCGGTTGACTGCTGAAGTTCGAGCAGAGGGGCAGAATCGGGTACGGTAATCACCATTCTGTCGCCATCTACATAACTCACGGTTCCGGTAAAGGAGAAATATTTGATACTTTGACCTTTGAGATTTGAATTTTGAACTTTATGATTAGCGTCTGAAGCGTTTTCTGGCTGCTGAAGGGCTGTGTTGCCCTGGTTCTCATTCTTGCCCATCTTCTTGACCATAAAGAACATGACGGGGCGACCGAACTCAAAATTGTGCTCGATATCCTGGTCAGAGGTTCGGAAAACCTCTATGGCTGTCTGGTTCAGCGAATTATAAAAGCTCTTTCCCACCTGTAGCGGGAACCAGGCATCACCTCGTTTCACCTTCCGCTGCATTCCCATCTGTTCGGTAAGCTTGCGGAAGGCTTCTTTCTCGGTATAATACTCCAGCTGGAGCAGGGTGCGTTGCTGCAATAATGCCTGAATTGGTGAAATCTGTTCCATATAGGGTGCAAAGTTACACCAATTCAGGCAAAAATAAGAAGATAATAGGATAAATTATCTAAAATTTATTTCATGATGCGTTCTACGTCCTGAATGGTGCGGTTGAATGGTCCGTTGTGCTCCAGTTTGATGGTACACATGGCTGCCGCAAACTTGCCGGCTTCTACCGGATTGGCTCCCTGCAGGCGCTTGTAGAGATAGCCTGCCGAATAGGTATCGCCGCATCCGGTAGCATCTACTACTTCATGAGGAGGATAGGCTGGAATGTCGTAGAACGTATCATCTACATAAACCAGCGAACCCTCGCTACCTAGGGTGATGATAACTTCGGCTACGCCCCAGGCATGAATCAGCTTGGCGGCTTCCTTCGGGTCCTTCAGTCCGGTAATGGTCTCCATTTCGGTTTCATTCACCTTCAGATAATAGGTGTTCTTGAGCACATCGAGCTTGTCCTTCCAGTCGATGGCGTAAACTTTCTCGTCTCTCACCTCGCGCAGATATCCCTGCACATCGATGGAAACTTTTCCCTTCTTGGCAAGAAAGGCAACCACTTCTGGCGAGAAATCATCGCTCAGCAGACTGCCCAGGTGGAAGACCTTGGCCTCTACATGCTCCAGCTGCTGGATGGTGAAAGGATCTGCCTTGGCAAGCACACGCTGCTTACGGTCGTTAGGATTATCGCCATAAATATTCTCGAAGAAAACCGTATTGCGCGATGGGTTCAAGGTGACGTTTATTCCAGCCTTGAGCATTTTTTCAACTGGTTCCTTCTCGGTAGGATCCATCGCCGTAATGAGCGAGAAACTTACATCTTTTGGCAATTGGTTGATGGCGTAGGCAAAATAAAAAGAGGTGCCGCCAGCCATGTAAACCGTACTGTTCGGGGTCACGATTTTATCCTTTGTTACGTGCCCAATACAACAAATATCTTTCATTCTTATTACATTTTGCGGATGCAAAGGTACTGCAAATCGGGAATAATACAAAAAAAAATGAGAATTATTTTGTTTTGTTCGCATTTTAATGTACCTTTGCATCGAGAAAAAGCAACTTTTAAAGTTTTATCTAGAATAGATATAAAGAAACATTATGTGGTTTGATAATTTAATCAACGTGCATTCGGCGGTGCAAGGCATCGTCATCCTGTCTTTGATTTGTACTTTGGGTCTTGCCCTCGGCAAGATTCATGTCAAAGGAATCTCCCTTGGCATCGCCTTCGTATTCTTCGTGGGTATTATAGCAGGTCATCTCGGGCTCTCTATTGACCAGAACATGCTGGAGTTTGCAGAAAGTTTCGGCCTTACCATGTTTGTGTATGTGCTGGGTCTTTATGTGGGTCCTAACTTCTTCGGTTCGATGCGTCACGAAGGCATTTCGCTCAATCTCTGGAGTCTGGCTGTCATCCTGGTGGGAACCTTGTTCTCACTCGGCTTGTGCTGGATTTTGCCAATCAGTCTGCCTGATATGATGGGCATTCTGTGTGGCGCCACAACCAATACGCCTGCCCTTGGTGCTGCCCAGCAGGCGTTGCAGCAGTTGGGCTTGCCTAGCGAAGGTGCGGCTCTGGGCTGTGCCGTTACTTATCCTTTGGGTGTTGTGGGCGTTATCCTGGCGATGATGCTCTTGCGCAAACTCTTTGTGAAACCGGAAGATCTGGAGATTCGCAGTAATGATGATGATGACCATACGTCTATCGGACAATACGTAATCGTGAATCCTGCCCTGAACGGCAATACCATAGCAGAGATTACGATGATGACGCATCGCAAGTTCATCATCTCCCGTGTGTGGAGAGGCGAACAAGTGATAGTTCCTCAGGCTGATACGGTTCTTCATACGAATGATAATGTACTCGTGGTTACCAATAAGGATGAGGTTTCGGCGATGCAGATTCTCTTCGGAAAGAAGGTGGATAAGGAGTGGAATAATGATAAGGTAGACTGGAATGCGATAGATGCGAAGGTAGAAAGCCGCATTATCGTTGTTACCCGTCCGGGACTGAACGGCAAGCGCCTGGGCAGTCTGCAGATGCGAAATTCCTATGGCGTGAATGTGAGCCGAGTGCTTCGTGGTGATATCCGTCTGCTTGCTACAGATGACCTCCGTCTGCAGTACGGCGACCGACTGACGGTAGTTGGCGACCCTACGAGTATCGACCATGTAGAACAGTTTCTGGGTAATGCCGTAAAGACCCTGAACGAGCCGAACCTCGGCGCTATCTTCCTCGGAATCATTCTCGGTCTTGCCGTAGGAACCATTCCTCTGGATATTCCTGGAATGACGGCTCCTGTGCGTCTGGGTATTGCCGGTGGTCCTATCGTGATGGGTATTCTGATTGGTGCGCTGGGGCCTCGTGTGCATTTCATCTCTTACATGACGCGAAGTGCGGGGCTGATGCTGCGAGAACTGGGTCTTGCCCTCTATCTCGGTTGCTTGGGCCTGGCGGCAGGTGGACAGTTCTTCGAGACGGTGGTCCGTCCGGAAGGTTTGATGTGGGTAGGCATCGGTTTCCTTATCACGGTTGTGCCTGTGGTTATCGTAGGTCTCATCATCCTGAAGACCAAGAAGTATGACTTCGGCAGTATCTGCGGAATCCTCTGTGGAAGTATGGCGAATCCGATGGCTTTGACTTACGCCAACGAGACGCTGGATGGTGATACGCCAAGCATCAGTTATGCTACGGTTTATCCGCTCGGCATGTTTATCAGAGTGGTGATAGCTCAGGTTATCGTGATGTTCTTTGTCTGATGTTCCGATGTTTTCATCTGTTTCTGCGGATTCTGTCATCCGCAGATATAAAGAAAGGCTGGTTTCGGTTAGAAATCAGCCTTTCTTGTTATAGTCATCTTCTTTCCCGTCATCGGGTGCTCAAATGTGATTTCCTCTGCATGAAGATGCAGTCTTGTTGCCGGCTCGTTGCCGTAGAGCGGATCGCCGATGATAGGGGCATTCAGACCTTCCTGATGAGCACAATGCACTCTCAGCTGGTGTGTTCTGCCCGTTTTAGGATAGAGCGCCAGGCGAAGATGGGTATCGTCAATACGCTCTAGAACCTCGTATTCTGTAATGGCTTCCTTGCCCTGTTCGCGGTTTACCATCTGTCGTGGACGGTCTAGGAAATCTGCCATCAGGGGGAGCGAGATGTAACCTCTTCCGCCTTCAGCTTCTTTCAGAATCCGGTTGCACGATTCCTTGTCTTTTCCGCAAACGATGGCTACGTACTTCTTCTGAACCCGATGATTCAGAAACTCCTTCTGCAGGCGATGATAGGCAAACTCGGTCTTGGCAATAATCATCAGTCCGCTTGTTGCCATGTCCAGACGATGGACGATGAGGGGACCGGTAGCTTCCTGATATTTCCTGCGCATCAGAGCGTAGACGGAAGGCTGGGCTGCATCTTTCCCCGGAACCGAGAGTAAACCTTCGGGCTTATAGATGACTGCCAGTTCACGGTCTTCGTAGAGCGTTTCCACCTTATTATATATAGTAGCCTCGGTCTGTTGGGTTTCAAAGACTGTTTTAGGCAGCATCCAATGTAGTATCGGTTTGCATTTTCCGTTGCAGGCAGGATAAAACTGAAGATGATGTCTGATTTCTTCTTTCGGACTCTCTCCCCACCAGAACATCGCCATCTGCAGAGGCTTGTAGCCATGCTGGTAAGCGTATTGCAGGAGTTTCGGCTCGCAGCATTCTCCACTTCCGGCAGGTGGAATCTTAACCGCCTCGTCCTTGAAAATCTCCAGCAGGTCCTTGGTTTCTCCTTCCGCATTCAGCATCTGGAATTTCGAAAACAGCCATTGCTGAAGTTCTTCAGATAACTGTTTGCGGAGCTGTTTCGCACTTTTCAAATCCTTTTCGTAGTTTTCATATAGCGTTTCGTACGCCGTCTTTTCGTTTATCGACTTTTTCAGCCTTTTCAGTTCTGCCTTCATAAACTGGCTCTCTTTTATCATCGCTTTCTCCTCTTCCTCGCTCAGGGGCGTTCCAGCCGAAAGGGCTTCCTGGCGCCTTGCATCTCGCTTTTCCTTTGCTTCTTTTATCTTTGTCTGGTAGTTTGCGATAACTTCCTGGCGCTTTTGCTGCAAATCATCAATCAGGCTTTTTGACTTTTTCAGGGTTTCGTTGGCTTCAATCTGTCTGATTTGCTGGTTCAATTCCGAAATCTCAGCCTCATGTTTCTTGAAATATCCGTCGGGTTGTAGATAATCGAATACGGCTGGCACAAAACCTTCCCAGTCGCTTCTGCCGCCAATCTGTCCGCTATAAGCTCTCAGATAGCCAATCTTACTGTTGTCGGCTTCTACGATAAGTACGCCGAACATCTTTCCACGATCTATTTCCTCCCGCCAGTCGTTTCGCTGTGAGAGTTCATCCTGCAACTCTCTGCATGCTTCGATGCAGAGCGGATGAGGTTCGTAGCTGAATGGATTGTTCATCCTTTCAGGTATATTATTTAGTTCTATATTTTTGAATAAATGCATTTCCATGCTACAAAGATACACATTTAAACGCGTTTTAGTTCATATTTTATATAAAAAATGAGTTTTTCAGTTATTTTTTTGTCTATTTGGATTTTTTGTTGTACTTTCGCAACTGAAACATAAATTCATTTAAATAGTCTATCATGGTAAGTGTATATAGAAAGATAATGACGATGCAGATTAAGAACGGACTGTGCCTTCTGTGGCTATTCGTTCTGATGCTGCTGTTTGCTGCTTGTTCTCATCGGCAGAAGGGTGATGAGTCGTGGCATAAAGATATCGATGAATTTGTGTCCGGTCACCAATCTCTCATGCAGAGTCATCCTGATTCGATGATCATGCTGATAAGAAATTTCAAATGTGAAGGTAATCCCGATAAAAGCAATCAATGGAAAAAACTATTAATAGCTAAATGTTATTATATGAAGGGGGCTGATGCCCAATGCCAGTCGTTGATAGATTCGGTTAACGCTTATTGCAAACAAACTCCTGACAACAGAATTCTTTCTTATGCTGATAATCTGCAAGGCATACTTTTGCTGGTTTCCGGCAAGAGGAAGGAGGCTTTAATTTATTATGAGAAAGCTTATCATGAAATCATGAACCTTGACAGTTGCGGCAAGGCGATTGATGTATGTATCAATATTGCCGATGCGTCCAGACAGATGGGTAAGCTGGCGGATGCTTCTTCCTGGTATCGCCGTGCCTATTTCCTGGCAGATTCTCTGAATCAGCATGAAGCCCAGAACAGTATTCTCTCAGGACTGGGACAGGTTTATAATGATTTGCAGAATTATCAGCTGGCGCATCATTATTTCCAGAAGGCTGAACGCCTGTATCCGCCAAAGAATCCGAAAGATGTTTATTTCTTTTACAACAGTTGGGGAAATGTGTACAGCAGTCAGGAAAAACCGGCTGAGGCTCTGAAATGCTTCCTGAAGGCTCAAAAGGCTACACGGCAGATGGAACAGCCTCTGGCGACGGCTATTGTTGATGCTAATCTCGGACAGACTTATCTGGAACTCAACCGGTTGGATTCTGCACAGAAATATCTGACTCTTACCACGAAATTCTTCTTTGCCCAGCCCTCCATGCAGAGCGATGTGCAATTCTATGTGGATGGGTTGAATGCATCTCTGGCTCTGAAGCAGGATAGTCTGGCGAAGGCTACTGAGATTTTGAACAAGCCATACGATCTCTCCAAGATGTCGCCTAATTATCTTTACCTTTATCATAAGGGACTGGCGGCTCTTTGTGAGCGAAAGGGACAATATGCCAAGGCTCTGCAATATCAGAAACTGATGAATCAGTACGACGATTCGCTCCGTAACGCTACGATGGTTTCGAATGTTCAGGAGAATGAATTGAGATTCAAGCAGGATACGGCCATCGTTCGCCGTGATTTATCCCTTAGCACCACGCAAGCAGAGGTAAGATCCTTTAGAGTCATCCTGCTCCTGATTATCGGCTTGCTGGTAATGAGCGTGTTGGCTCTCATCGCTTTCATCCGTTACAAATGGATGCGCAGCAAGCATCAGCATCATAAGGAGATGAACCGGATGATGGCTCTGAAGATGGAGAATGTGCGCAATCGTTTCTCGCCTCATTTTGTATTTAATGTGCTCAATATCTTCGTATCTAATCTTCCGAAGGGGGTTAATGTCAAACCGCTTCAGCTCCTGATACAGGTACTGCGTGCCTACTTGCTTTCTTGCGATAAGATGGCGGTAAGTTTGGAAGAGGAACTGCAGATGGTGACGAGCTATTCTATTCTTCGCCATGAAACCAATCCGTTCCTTCCGATGCCTCAGTTCCATGTTGCCAAGGATGTGGATATGAAGCTCATGCTGCCGTCTATGATTATCCAGATTCCTGTAGAGAATGCTTTGAAATATGCTTTTGTGGAAATGAAAGAGACGGAAGATAAGCCTTTGCTGGATGTAAACATCTGGGTTGAGGACGATATGCTCCGCATAGATGTTACAGACAACGGATGTGGAGTTTCGGGTACCGTTGGCAAGAAAAAGAAAAATTGTGCTGCCAGTACGGGAACCGGATTGAGAATTCTGAACAGTACCATCGAAATGCTTAATGCAAGCAACGAACGCAAGATGTTTTTCAAGATGCAGAGCAACAGAGGAGCATCAGAAGAGAAGGGTGGTACCAGGAATAGAGGAATATGTGTAAGTATCGGAGTTCCATGTAATTACGATTATAATGTCTTTAAGTAAGAAACTTTTCATAAGAATTTAAAACGAAATAACATGCAAGATAGAATTAAGGTTGTGATTGTGGACGATGAACCACAGAGCATCCACAGGTTGCAGGATGATTTGGCAACTCTGGAAGATTTTGAGGTGATTGCCACATCCTCTTCGGCGGTATCGGCAAAGAATCTGGTGATGAGCATACAGCCCGATGTGCTGTTCATCGATGTTGAAATGCCTGGACAGACGGGTTTTGAGGTGTTGCAATCTCTGAGAGATGAAATTCCGATGGAACTTATCGTAGTATTTTACAGCGCCTTCGATAAGTATATGATTGATGCGCTCAGAGCCTCTGCCTTCGATTTCCTGTTGAAACCTTATCAGCAGGATGAGTTTGAACTGGTGGTAGACCGAATCCGGCAGAAAATGAAAGATGGAGATGATGTGGATGAAGATGCTTCTTCCGTTCCAGAGTCCTCTTCCTGTTCTTCTGAATCAGTCTTGGCTTCTCAGAAGGCTCAGGATTTTTCGGGAATGAATGGGATGCTGGGAACAGCAGCCAAGCGTCTTGCCATTCAGACCATTTCGGGTTTATTGATGTTGAAGCCCGATGATGTGTTCAGTTGCACTTTTGATGAGGTTACTCATCTTTGGCAGTTGAAGTTGTCGAATGGGCAGGTTTATAAATTGAAGAGGCAGGTCACGGCAAAGACCATCCTTTCCATGTCGCCTTCTCTGGCTCAGGTGCGTCAGGATTGCATCATCAATCTCGATTATCTTCTCTGCATCGAGAATTATACGCTCCGCTGCATCTTTTCTCCTCCCTTCGACCATGAGAAAATCACGGTTTCCCGCCGCTGCTATAAGGCGGTAAAGGATCAGTTGGAGATATTGTAGGGATATGGAAAAAAAGAGGGTGTGCAAGATATAGTCTTTGCACGCCCTCTTCTAGCTCTGGTTTATAGCAGGGGTGTCATATAGAGTGACAGATATACTATCCCATCTTTTTCCGCTAAGTCTGAGGTGTGAATGACGTAAGGAGTCGATAGGTAATACGTCGTGCCCCATCAATGAGTAATGCATTCTGCCCATTATCGTCTGATTTCCATCTTAATAATTGATTATAGATTTTACGTCTTATAACTTCCTGGTATTCTTGTTGTTGCACGTATCCTAGCTTTCAAAGTGCTAGATTTTACACGTTTCCTCTTTTTAAATCTTTAAACGTTTGATAATGAGGTAATTATCTCTCCTGTATAGCGTGATGGATATTCCCGTTTTCGGAGTATCTATCACGCTATTTAAGTATCTGTATATTAGAGTATTAATGTGCGTGGTGTATGTAAATCGTGATGGATGATAGATAATTATCTAAAACTTATTCACGAATATGGCTGCGTTGGTTACGAATATGGCTGCGTTGGGTTACGAATATGGCTGCGTTGGGCTACGAATATGGCTGCGTTGGGTTACGAATATGACTGCGCTGGGTTACGAATATGACTGCGCTGGGTTACGAATATGACTGCATCGGGTTACAGATATGGCTGCGTAGGCTAACGGAGCCGTATCCGTAGGCTTGCCGAGACGTCTGCATCAACTAACTGAGACGTCTGAACTCGCTGACTGAACTACTTGAGTTAGCAGATTGAGCTACTTGAGTTAGCAAACTGAGCCACTTGAGAATTTTTCTTCATGTGCTTGCGTGCAACCATAGAAAAAATCAATTACGAAAACTCATTTGATTTCGATGCGGAGGGAATCCTTATTGAATCGGATGCCGTCACGATTGATGAATCTGGATAAGGAACCATCGGCAGCCAGTTCTTTAGGAGTGCCGATAGAGAAACGGCTTTCTTCCATCAACCAGAGACGGTCGGAGAGCTGGAGCGCCAACTCTACATCATGGGTTGACAGTAATATGGATTTATGCTGTTCGTGCGCCAGACAGCGGAGCATTTGTAGGGTTTCTATCTTGCTGGGGAAATCGAGGAAGGCGGTAGGCTCGTCCAGGATGATGATGCGGGTTTGCTGCGCCAAGGCTTTGGCTATCATTACCTTCTGACGCTCACCATCGCTCAGTTCGCTGATGTTTCTCTGGGCAAGATGCTGAATGCCCGTTTCCTGAAGAGCAGAGGCTACAATCTGCTTGTCGGCAGCAGATAATGTACCCCAGAAACCGGTATAGGGAGAACGGCCTATGCCTACAATCTCTTCAGCAGAGAGCTGGGCATGGTCTGTCTTCGATGTGAGAACGATGCTGATTTCTCTGGCGAGTTCCTGGGCTGAGAAATCAGAAAGAGATTTGTCTTGAATCAGAATTTCGCCATCAAGTGCTGGCTGAAATCCGGCTAAAGTTCTGAGTAAGGTAGATTTGCCCACTCCGTTGGCTCCGATGAGACAGGTCAGTTCACCGGCTTGGAGCGAGGCATGAACAGGTGAGGCTATCGCCCGGAGCTGGTGCTTCGAACGATAGCCTATAATCAGATTCTTTAATGTAATGCTTGATACCATCTAAAGAATATTTTCACCTTAAAACTTTACTTCCTGATAGAAAAGAGGAAGAATTACTTGGCTGCCAAAACCTCAACCTCTACGAGGGCGCCCTTTGGCAACTTCTCTACAGCTACGGCAGAACGAGCTGGATATGGCTGGCTGAAGAACTCGGCATAAACCTCGTTCATGGCAGCGAAATCGTCCATGCTGTTCAGATAAACTGTAGTCTTTACTACGTGAGAAAGGTCGGTACCTGCTGCCTTCAGGATGTTCTGGGCATTGGTGAGGCTCTGGCGAGTCTGCTCCTTGATGCCGCCTTCTACGAAATTGCCTGTTGCAGGGTCGATAGGAATCTGACCCGATGCAAAAACAAAACCATTTACTTCGATAGCCTGGCTATATGGACCGATAGCTGCAGGCGCATTGTCTGTGTGAATTGCGTTCATAATCTTCAATTTATAATTTACAATTTATAATTTAACACTTAATACTAAACATTGAACACTAACCATTCAACATTAAATATTATACTATCCAGAGATGGAATCCCTTTGATTCCAAAGCCTCCTTGATTTCTTTTACGTGTTCCTCGTCGCGAGTCTCCATGGTGAGGCGGAGCACGCAGGCATTCACCTTGTTGCGGTTGGCAGAACGGTCGTGGTGAACACCGGTGATATTACCGCCCAATCCGGCGATGACAGAGCAGACCTCTACCAATTCGCCCGGTTTGTCATCCAGCTCCATCTCGATGGTGCAGAGACGGCCGCTCTTGGCAAGACCACGGGTGATGACGCGGTTCAGGATGGTTACGTCGATATTACCGCCGCTTACCACGCAGATGGTTTTCTTGCCCTTCACCGGAACCTTGTTGTACATCACGGCTGCCACGCTGGCTGCACCGGCACCTTCGGCTACCATCTTCTCACTCTCTATGAGTTTCAGAATGGCTGCACAAATCTCATCCTCGCTCACGGTTACGATTTCGTCTACATAGTTGGAGCAGGTTTCAAAAGTAATCTTGCCCGGTTCCTTTACGGCAATACCATCAGCAACGGTCGCTACAGAAGGCAATTTCTCCTGCTTATGATCGTGAAGACTCTGTACCATACTTGCTGCTCCTTCTGCCTGAACGCCGTATACCTTGACGTTAGGATTCAGCGACTTGATGGCAAAGGCTACACCAGAGATAAGTCCGCCGCCACCTACAGGAACGACAACAGCTTCTACATCTGGCAACTGGTCGAGAATCTCCAGACCGATGGTGCCCTGACCTGCAATGACGTTCTCATCATCGAAAGGATGAACGAAGGTGTAGCCATGCTCATCTCTCAGTTCCAGCGCCTTCTGGTAGGCATCATCGTAAACGCCAGGTACCAGGCAGACTTCAGCACCCAGTCGCTTGGTTGCTTCTACCTTAGAGATAGGAGCACCCTCTGGCAGACAGATAAGACTCTTCACTCCCATGGCGGTGGCACCGAGAGCTACACCCTGTGCATGGTTGCCTGCAGAACAGGCTATCACACCCTTCGCCTTTTCTTCATCGGTGAGTTGTGAAATCTTATAGTAAGCACCACGAATCTTGAACGAACCGGTCTTCTGCAGGCACTCTGGCTTCAAATAAACATCACTCTCTGGGTTGATTCTTGGCGTGTGAACCAGCTCAGTCTTTCTTATTACCTTGCTCAGCACGAAGCGAGCCTTATAGAAATTGTCAAGTTGTAACATAACTGCTGATATGTGTATAGTTTATTTCGTGCAAAGTTACTATTATTTGAAGAAAATACAAAATAATTCGGTTTAATTTTTGTTTATTCGATAATATTGCTTAACTTTGCGGCATATTGGTCTGATGAAGGGCAATATGAACTTTAAATAAATCAACAAAAGAACCCATCATGAAGAAAGCCGTCATTACCATACTCGCAGCGATGTTCTGCCTGTTGGCTGCCATTTATTGCTTTAACCCTGGCAGAAGAGCCACCCTCAAGGTGCTACAGGAAAAAGGTAAGCAGACTGTGAGAGATATGATGCTCTCTTCGCAGAGCGTTACGTCTTTCGCTAGAGACAGACGGGAACTGATGTGGATCGGTACTTCGGCAGGACTTAATGTATATGACGGGAAAAGTTATATACAGTTTGGTTATGATGTGAAAGATACTGCCGCCTTGCCTGATGATTATATCAACGTGCTTCATCTTGACCGCAAGGGCAGAATGTGGGTAGGAACGCAGAACGGACTTGCCCGGTATGTTGGGGCTTACCGCTTTCATCGTGTAGCTCTTCCCGCTCATCATGACAACATCATCGCCATAGAAGATTCTCCTGAGAAACACGATTCCCTGGCGATATTGGTGAGCGATGGCAATCAGACTTACCGCATCGGCGGTGATGAAAAGATAACGCCTTCCTCTCATTCTATCCAGCCCAACAATCTGCAGGCTCCTCTGCCTGCCGATCTTTCCATCCTTCGTAAACCGGCGGAAGTGGTAACGGCTACATTCTGCGATTTGGGTGGCAATCTGTGGGTAGGTTACCGCAACGCCGGTGTACAGATTATTTCGCAAAACCGTATCGCTTATAAAAAAGCAAATGCCAATGCCTTATCTGATAAAACCAAGGGCATCTCTATTCTCACGATGGCTACTGTGGGCAGACATGTGCTGGCAGGTACAGCCCTTCGTATTTTTGCTTATGATGAGAAGAATAGCCGGTTGGAACAGACGTTGTTTAGGGATTTATTCGATTCTTTGCCAAAGCCCCATCAGATCAACCTGAATAATATGGTGGGCTATGATGATGAACATCTCTGGCTGGTGAGTGAACATCAGGTGTTATCTTGCCGTATAAACAACGAACGCATTGAAGTGCTTGCTAAATCACCTTTGTTCAAGTCTGTTTTAGGACAGGGTTTAAAGGCGGGAAATCATCTGTATGTAAGTAGTGAAAAGGGGCGTCTTTTGCGTTTTGAGTTTGGTAAACCGCAACCGGAAATCATCCGTATTCCAAGTCCGTATTTTAATTATGAAACCAAACTGGCTAAACTGAGCGATGAGAATATTCTGCTCTTTATGTCGGGCATGCATCTGGCGATTCTATCTCCTGATACCGGAAAAATACGCGAGATGAAAGTTGCAGGTATGCCTCAGGAGGGCAGTCTGGATCCGGCGTTTGTGAAACAGGATTCCTATGGATTCGTTTGGCTGGGAACCAAGCGGGATGGTCTTTATTTAATGAATAAGGAAAAAACGCACATGCGCCGTATCAATATCTTGAATGATGCCCATATTCAGGCTCTGGTTGAAGATACGAAACGACAGGTTTGGGTAACCACCATACGTGATGCTTTCTTCGTAACCTTTGAGAGAAAGCAGTTTCAGATGAACAGCCTCCTGTCTGCCAGCCAGGATCAGGACGACTGGCAATATTTCAGCAACTCTGCCTGTATTTCTCCTTCGGGCGATGTGGTGTTGGGCAGTTCTGATGGCTGCAAGTTCATGCCGCCTAAGGCGATGCAGACCAACTTCCTGAACACTCAGGCCGGCATTCATGCCAGCGAGATGCTGTCGGTTTATGGTGTAGAAGTGACGAAGAATAATGGCAAGGTGCTTGCCGTTACTGATGAAGTGGCTCATCTGCACAGCTATACTTTTGCTCACGATGAGAACGATCTTAAGTTCAATTTCTATTATCCCAACTTCAGCCGTCGCTCGGCATTGATGTGTCAGTACAAGCTTGAAGGCTATGATAGAGACTGGCAGGTTCCTACATACGGTCGCGAGGCCCGTTATGCCCATCTTCCGGCTGGAACTTATACTTTTCGTCTGCGGCTCATATCATCTCCCGACAAGCCGGCTTTGGCTGAGCGCAAGGTAGAGATTAGGATTATGCACGCTCCCTGGTGGTCATCGGCAGCATGGCTACTCTATTTCAGCATCGTTCTTGGTATTCTCTTTTATCTCAACACGTTCTATCTCAGGGCTCGCACCAATCATCTTCTGCTTTTGCAGGAGCAGCGCGAACTGGAACGCGAAAAGCAGGCTAAGGAGATGAATATGCGTTTCTTTGCCAATATTGCTCACGAATTCCGCAATCCGCTAACCATCATAGCCGGACCTCTGATGACGCTGAATGCCGATAAAGCCTTGCCAGAGTCGGTACACCGTATCCTGATTCATGTATGTATGAGTGTGAACAGAATGTTGAGGCTGATAGACCAGATGCTCGACTTCAACCAGTTGGAGACCGATGAACTGCGCCTGAGAGTTTCGGAAGTGGATGCTGCTGAAGAGTTGCGCCAGCAGGTAGCTTCTTTTAAAGAATCTGCCAGAGTAAAAGGCATCAGACTGGAACTGACAGTAAAGAATGGCAATTACCATGCATGGTTGGATTGTGACAAACTGGAAAAAATCATGAGCAATCTTTTCACCAATGCCCTCAAGTATACGGCTCCGGGCGGCATCATCCGCATCCAGGCTTCAGCAGATGAAGGAAGATTGAAGGTTTCAGTCTTCAATAGTGGACAGCTGATGGAAGAAGATAAGATACAGGATGTTTTCAAGCGTTATTATCAGCTTTCTGATTCTCAGGATTCCCATCAGTATGGCTGGGGTTCCGGAATCGGTCTCTATTATGTGAAGCGCCTGGTAGAACTTCATCATGGAGAGATTCATGTAAAAAATATGAATGCGGTTAGCGAGACTTCTTCAGAGGCTTCGCTAAGGAATGGTGTGGAGTTCTGTTTCAGTCTTCCTACCGATAAGTCTATATATAATAAGGTGGAGATTGTTGCTCAGGAGAAGCATGTGATGCAGATTCCGTTGAAAGTGGAGAATGAAGAGGGAAGAACTCTGGAAATGAAGAGGGAAGAGTGAAGAATTCTCTTGCTGGAAATGCTTCTGCTCCTAGTAAGAATCTGCCTAGAATCCTGATTGTAGATGATGATGTGGATGTAGCTGATTACCTCCACTATCTCTTTGCGCCTGATTACGAAGTGGTGAACCGCTATTCTGCCGAAGAGGCTTTGGCGGATTTGGAAGAAGTGAAGCCAGATATCATCCTGAGTGATATTATCATGGGAGATATGTCGGGATTGGAATTCTGCAAGATGCTGAAGGGGAATCTCTCGTTCAGCCATATTCCGGTGGTCCTGATTACAGCGATGGCGAGCATGCACAACCAGATAGATGGCTTGAAACTGGGGGCTGTGGCTTATATCACCAAACCTTTTGATCCGGCTTATCTGAAAGCGCTCATCAAATCGCAGTTGCAGAACATGCAGATGCTCCGTCAGCGTCTGGGCGAGAGTACGAAGACTGATTCGCTGGCAGAAAACGTAGCTGATACACTTTCTCCGCAGGATAGAAAGTTTATGGATGAGTTATATGAAATGATGGAGAAGCTCTTGGCCCAGCAAGACCTGAATGTGAACAGCATGTGCCGTGACATGTTCATCAGTCCATCGAAGTTTAATTATAAGATTAAAGAACTTACTGGCGAGACACCTGGCATCTTCTTCCGTAAATACAAACTCAACAAGGCAGCTCAGATGCTGCATGAGGGTCAGTATAGCATTTCAGAGATAGCTGTGTTGACTGGATTTAGTACTGCAGCTCATTTCTCTGTTGCTTTCAAGAAGCAGTTCGGTGTTTCGCCGAGTGACTACCAGTAGATTCATTTTCATGAAACCTAGTCTCGCCAAGTAAGTTCAGTGGCTTCCGCATATGAAATGGATTGCCTAATATCATCTAATCTCCCCGTATCATATTATGGGGATATCATCTTCTACTTGATGCAAAACGCTGTATTAAATACTTTTCGCCGCAAAGATAAGTTTTTTATCGTTTCCTGGCATTCGATTTTCTATAAATCGTATTCGAAAACCTTTAAATGCAACATATAATAATATATTTTCTACCTTTTAGGGGGCAATATTTCTTTGTTTTGTGTTACATTTTCTTTGTTTTTTATTCCATTTTCATGATTCGTGAACAAATAATCACAAAGAGATGCAGTCATTCTTCTCTTTTTTTTGTAATTTTGCCGGTGGAATTAAGCATAAAAACATAGTAACAAATAAACTATTTACTTTTATCTGAAAATGAAGAAAAACGTTTTAGTAGTAGCGCTGGCATTGATGGCAAGCATCGGTGCATACGCAGAGAAGAATACTGTCAGCTCTCCTGATGGTAAGTTGAATGTCGTGGTAGAAGACCACGATGGCAAACTCTATTATTCCATCGACTATGCAGGTAAGCGAATGATGGAGAAATCACAGCTCGGACTCCTTGCCAATGTAGGCGATTTCAGTCAGGGCTTGACCTATCAGGGCAAGAATGAGATAAAGGTGGAGAAGAGCTATGACCTCCGCACCGCCAAGGTTTCGCATGTAGATTATCATGCCAACCAGCTCAACGTGACTTATCTCAATGGCAGGAAAGAACCCATGACCGTTACCTTCAATGTGTCCAACAATGACGTGGCTTTCCGCTATACCTTTGATGGCTTGAAGGCACAGCATATTATTATTAATGAGGAGAAGACGGCATTCAATTTGCCAAAGATTTCCACCTCTTTCCTCTGTCCACAGTCGGATCCGCTCATCGGTTTCGCCCGAACCAAACCAAGTTATGAAGAGGACTACAAGGTAGATCAACCTCTGTCTGCAAAATCGGGTTATGGTCAGGGCTATACTTTCCCATGCCTTTTCAAGGTAGGTGGCGATGGCTGGGTATTGGTCAGTGAGACGGGTACTCACGGCAACTATCCGGGTTGTCACATCAGCGATTACGATGCTGCTAAGGGTTATCAGATCGCCTTCCCTATGGAGAAGGAGGCAGATGGCATCGGTTCTACATCGGCAGCTTTCATTCTTCCGGGTTCCACTCCATGGCGCACCATCACCGTGGGGTCAGATTTGAAGCCATTGGTAGAGACCACCATCCCTTATGATGTAGTAGAGCCTCGCTATGAGGCATCCCAGAAGTATGGTGTGGGAAAATATGCCTGGAGCTGGCTCATCTGGCAGGATGGCTCCTGCAACTATAACGACCAGAAGCAGTTCATCGACCTGGCTGCTACCATGGGATATGAATATGTGCTGGTTGATGCACTCTGGGATACTCAGATTGGTAGAGATAAGATCGCAGAGTTGAGCAAGTATGCGCAGAGCAAGAATGTGAGTCTGATGCTCTGGTATAATTCCAATGGTGTGGCCAACGATGCACCTCAGGGACCTCGTGGCATCATGGATAACATCGTGGCCCGTAAGAAGGAGATGGCCTGGATGAAGAGTATCGGCATCAAGGGTATCAAGGTAGATTTCTTCGGTGGCGACAAGCAGCACACCATGCAGCAGTATGAAGACATCCTGAGCGATGCCAACGATTATGGCATTCAGGTTATCTTCCATGGTTGCACCCTGCCAAGAGGTTGGGAGCGCATGTATCCTAACTATGTATCGAGCGAGGCTGTACTGGCTTCGGAGAATGTATTCTTCTCTGATTATCATGCCAAGCAGGAGGGCTTTGAGCTGACCATGCATCCATTCTGCCGCAATGCCGTGGCTGCGATGGATTGGGGTGGTACCATCATGAACAAATACTTGTCTCGTGACAACAAGAGTCGTCATCGTCGTTATACCACTGATGTTTTCGAGATGGCATCGGCTATCATGAACCAGGCTGCCATTCTGTGTATCGCCATCTATCCGAATAATCTCTCTGAGCTTCCTCAGTACGAGATTGATTTCCTGAAGAGCGTTCCTACAACCTGGGATGAGACCAAATTCATCGCTGGTTATCCTGGAAAATATGCCGTTGTTGCCCGTCGCCATGGTGATAAATGGTATGTTGCCGGTTTGAACGGCACCGACCAGGTGATGAAGCTTACCCTGAATCTGCCAATGCTTGCCGGCAAGAGCGTTACCTATTATCATGAAACTGCCAGCAAGGACAAGAAGGCTCTCTGGCCTGTTTCTCAGATGAAGACCGTAAAGGTGGGCAAAAATGGAAACCTGAAGGTGGAAATGCAGCCTAAGGGTGGACTGATTGTTGAAAAGTAAAAAGGTAAAAAAGTAAAAAGGAAGTAAAAAGGTAAAAAAGTAAAAAGGTAAAAAAGCCTAGCGGGGTATAATCTCCCTAGTTTCTTTTTACCTTTTTACTTTTTTACCTTTTTACTTTTAAAAATCCTTTTTACAGAAATGTTCCAAAGCAGCAGCTACGCCATCTTCTTCATTGGAAAGCGTGATGTAGTCGGCTTCGGCTCTAACCTCTGGTGCTGCATTCTGCATGGCTACACCCATGCCTGCCAGTTTCAGCATGCTCAGGTCGTTGTAGCCATCTCCGAAAGCAATCATATCGGCTGGGGTGAGATTGATTTTCGACAGAAGGCGGAGCAGGGACTTAGCCTTGTCGATGCCTTTAGGAACCAGTTCCAGGAAGAATGGGGCTGAACGGAAGATGTCCATCCTGTCGCCCAGAATCTCAGAAAGCTCGTTTTCTGCCTTGAGCATATCTGCCGGGTCGCCTGTCATGAGGAGCTTGGTAGGGTGAGGCTCCAGGGCTTCGAACAGGTTTTCTACCTTTCGGATGTTCATCTTGTTGATACGCGATTCTTCCTTCACATACTGGTCGTCGGGCATCTCGGTGATAATCTCGTTGCCGGCATATCCCAGAAGGGCATGGTTCTTCTCCTTCGCGTACCTATATAATATAGGTATCACCTCATCAGGCAGGAACTGGGCGAAGAGTTTTTCGCCAGTCTTGGCATTCACGATGTTGCCGCCATTATAAGATAGGATGTATCCGCCTCGCTTATCCAGTTCCAGACATTCCGCCACCGGTTCGATGCCGTAGGTCGGTCTGCCTGAAGCAAGGATGATAACAACACCCTCGGCTTCTGCCTGGAGCAGCGCTTCGCGGGTTTTCGGGGTAACCACCTTGTCGTGGTTGGTCAGGGTGCCATCCAGATCAAGGGCGATGGCACGGTATGGAAGATGATTCATATTTGATATATTATTGTATTTCTAATTTGACTGCAAAGGTAAGATAAAAAAACGATTGTAACAAAAAAAAGCGTTAAATATGATATAAATATAGGTGTTTGACTGATAATAACCTGCTTTTTTATTGTTTATTATACACTATAGTCGGAAAGTTTTCTTATTGAAGGCTTACATCGACAGCGTGCTCGATGTGGTGGGTGCTGCACAGGAGCCAGATGGCTATCTCTATACCGCTCGTACCATCAACCCTCAGCATCCACATGGATGGTCGGGAAATAAACGTTGGGTCAAGGACGAGGAATTGAGCCACGAACTTTATAACCTCGGCCACATGGTGGATGCAGCCTGCGCCCACTATCAGGCTACGGGTAGCACCAAGTTCCTGAACATCGCAAAGCGCTATGCCGATTGCGTGGTAAAGGAAGTGGGACCTAATCCTGGACAGGCTACCGTGGTGCCAATCAGATGAATGTCTGGTTCTATCAGAACTTGAATGTATTGGATAAATAATAAATAGTTTTTTTTAATCAAGAAGAGGGTGCGTCATGGACTTATGATACACCCTCTCTATATTTTATTTATAGCAAGGGTGTCATATATATTGGCACCAATAAGGTCTGTCCATCTTTTTTAAAATCTTTCGTATATAATAGGTATCTTTTGTCGATTCTATCAGAGAACTTCAGGCAAAACTCATCTAGCGACTTGTGACTGTTATATCCTGACGATTTCACTTCTATCGGATAAATCTTCTTGCCACGAGATAGCAAGAAATCTATCTCGTAGTTCTTGTGGCTTGTTGCATGGGGAAATGTGTAATAGAACAGTTTGTTTCCTGATGCGGTAAGCATTTGGGCAACGAGATTTTCATAGGCATACCCCATATCGCTACTCAGTTTATCACTCAACAACTTTTCGTAAATGGTGTTCTCCGTGTAGTCTTTATCCCAAAAAGCAAGTGTGACGAATAGCCCTGTGTCTCCAACAAACATTTTATAGTAGTCTTCGTCACTATGTAATGAAAAACCAACATTGGGATCATTTGCGTGATAGGCGAAATTGACTACCATGCTGTCTTTCATGTCTGCCAAGACTCCCATAAGGTTCTTTCTGCCTGCATCATCTAATACGCTTGCTACCTGGTATCTGGCTGAATTTTTGTTTAATTCGGAAGGGATGTTCTCGAATAACTTGGCAGCTCTTCCTGTTTTGTCAATCTTTCTAAAGTCGTCAATATAAAGTTCTATGATTTCTCGTTTTACGGCATCTGTTTTGCTCAGATTGTTGGTGTCTAAGTACTCGTTTACGGCTTGTGGCATTCCGCCTACGAGCATATATAGACGAAGGTTGCGCATAGCTTCTCGATGCGCTGCTCCCAATGGAACTTTTGCATCGAAAAACTGCTTGAGTAGGGGAAATGTAGCAGTATCGCCCATTGCCCATCGAAATTCCTCGTAGTCCATCGGATAGAGATCCAAACGTGTCTCTTCGCTTGGAATCAAAATGTTTTCTACATTCTTTTTGATGCTGATAAGAGAGCCTGTCTCTATGTAGTCGTATCTTCCGTCTGCTACTAGGTATTTGATGGCTTGCCGAGCTTGTGGGCACATTTGTACTTCATCGAAAATGATGGCTGATTTGCGTGGTTCCAAGATTACTTGGTAGATTGATTGGAGGCGTAAAAATATGTAGTTCAAGTCCATGAGGTTGTCAAACAACTGTTTCACTTCCTTAGATGCTTGTGCGAAATCTATAAGGATATAGCTTTTGTATTCTTTTTCTGCGAAAGCTTTGGCTACCGTTGACTTTCCTACACGGCGTGCTCCTTTGAGCAAGAGAGCTGTGCTACCATTTCTCTCTAGCTTCCATTCGAGCATTTTGTCGTATACTTTTCTTTTAAAAATTCTTTTTCTCATAACTTGCTGATTTTGAGCGCAAAGATACATATAAGTTCCAAATCCCCCAAATGTTTTTTGTTAAAATGTTCCAAATCCCCCAAATGTTTTTTGCTAAGATGTTCCAAATCCCCCAAATGTTTGACCCATAAATAATGCTTCTTCGTACCCTCATCGTGTCTTATACGTGAAAAAGTTGTCACCTTTAGGATGGTTAAACTAAATATGTTA
>ERZ791731.485-NODE-485-length-22307-cov-2.68592_pt1 | contig 22307 bp, 17 predicted proteins | sample MGYA00509954_ERZ791731 | MGnify/ENA primary metagenome ERZ791731 (study PRJEB30046, sample SAMN00715134) | human gut metagenome | study: EMG produced TPA metagenomics assembly of the A metagenome-wide association study of gut microbiota in type 2...
TGGTTCGGGAGAGCTTTGTGATTTATTTGCCCAAAGGGATGGACGGATAAAGGTTATCCATCAGGCAAATGCAGGTCAGAGTGCAGCTAGGAATAGAGGTTTGGCGGTAGCTCAAGGTGAATTCCTTGGTTTCGTGGATAGCGACGACTGGATTGAACCGGATATGTACGAATTCTTGTATCACTTACTGAAAGAGAATGGGGCGGATATATCCATTTGCTCGCATTATATAGAAACTGCCGTAAAGACCAGAGTGAAGCACTCTTCTGGGCAATTCTCCAGCTTTTCTCGTGAAGAAGCTATCCGAACATTGGTAGAAGATAAGCGTATAAGAAATTATATGTGGGATAAGTTGTATAAGCGTCAATTATTTGCTGGAATATATTTTCCGGTAAATAGAGTTTTTGAAGATATTGCAGTTTCTTATCAGATATTTTATAAAACGCAGAAAGTCGTTATGCAAGACTGTCCTAAATATCATTATTTGAAACGTGAAGGAAGTACTACTCAAGGTAAATTGTACAATTACGAAAAGGAATATCTGCTCTTTCAAACTGTCTATGAACAAGTGAAATTTGTGCGAGAAAAAGAAATATGGGATAAAGCTCCTTATTGTGTACATGAACGGGGAATTCATTTGATTGACCATTTGATGATGCTTCCTCAATCTTCTTTGATAGATGATGTTATCAATGATGTATTAGCCAGAATGCAGGAGTTTGATAATGTGTCGTGGCCGCAATTGGGTGTTATGCATATATTTAAGCGCCGTATGATGTATTGTCATCTAAAGGTTTATAGATGTATTTACCGTTTAGTGAGGACATTCTTCAAATCTAAACGGTATAAATTCCAAACATTATAACTTTAATTGAATCTCAATAATGAATAAAGCAAGGGTTATAGCTTTTTATCTACCTCAATTTCATCCAATACCAGAAAACGACAGATGGTGGATGAAAGGTTTTACGGAATGGACTAATGTAGGAAAGGCACGTCCATTGTTTCCTGGACATTATCAACCTAAGGTGCCGGCAGATTTGGGATATTATGATTTGCGAGTGCCGGAAACACGTAAAGCGCAAGCTGATATGGCAAAAGAATATGGTATCGAAGGCTTTTGTTACTGGCATTATTGGTTTGGAAATGGAAAGAGACTCTTAGAGCGTCCGTTTAATGAAGTATTGTCTTCTGATGAACCGGATTTTCCTTTTTGTCTGGCTTGGGCTAATGAGTCATGGAGGGGCTTTTATCACGGCATAAAGAGCAAAGATACTTTGATAAATCAGCTTTATCCGGGAGAACAAGATTATATAGCTCATTTCCACGAGGTATTACCTGCTTTTAAAGACCATCGCTATATTACAGTGGATGAGAAACCGTTGTTTATGGTTTATCATCCTTTGGATCATCCGGAGATGAAAGAGTTCATTGAACTCTGGCGTACTTTAGCTGTGCAGAATGGCTTGAAGGGGGTTTATTTCATAGGACAAACCTATCATTTGAAAGAAGAAAAAGAGAGACTTATGAAAATGGGGTTTGATGCTATTAATGTTGTACGCTTGTTTGACTTTGAGAAGAAAGCTGCTCTGACTTATAAATATGCGAAATGGAAACATAAAATATTTCGTATTCCTAAGGTTGTGGAGTATAAGAAGGCCAGTTCTTTCTTTGTGGGTGATGAAGAATATGAAGAGAATATTATACCTACCATCATTCCTAACTGGGATCATTCTCCACGTTCCCGTGGTAAATCGTTGGTCTTGAATCACGCTGAACCTTCTTATTTTGCCCGACATATGAAAGAAGCGATAAAGCGTATTGAGAATAAGCCTTTAGACCATCGGCTTGCATTTGTAAAATCATGGAATGAGTGGGCTGAAGGGAACTATCTGGAACCGGATTTACATTATGGAAAACGTTATCTGGAAGTGATAAAAAAGAATGTTGTAGAGGGATGATTTCTATGGAAGAAAAGATAGCAATTGTTATTCCGGCATATAAGTGCCGCTTCCTCCGGCAGACTTTGGATTCTATTGTCGTACAGACTTGTCGGAGTTTTACTGTTTACATAGGTGATGATGCAAGTCCTCAGAATCTGAAGGAAATTGTTTCTGATTATGCGGATAAAATGAATATTGTCTATCGACGTTTTGATACTAATCTGGGTGGAGTGGATTTGCCGGGGCATTGGGACCGTTGTATAGCACTTGCAAAAGAACCGGTTATTTGGTTCTTTTCAGATGATGATTTGATGCCGCAGGACGGGGTAGAGCGTATAATAAAAGCATTAGAATGCTATGGTACGAGGCATGGGATGTTCCGTTTTCCCCTTGCTGTGATAGATGAAAATGGCAAGATAATACATAAAAATCCTTCATTGCAGGAATATCCGGTTTCGGGCTATCAGTTTTTGTTGGATAAATTGGAAGGAAGAATTTATTCGGCTGCTTGTGAATATGTTTTTACTCGTGATATATATGAACGGATAGGCGGTTTTGTGAAGTTTCCATTGGCGTGGTGTTCAGACGATGCAACGTGGACAAGCATAGGTGAAAATGCAGGTGGAATGATTCCTTTGCCTGGTAAGCCGGTTTGTTGGCGAAATGTGATGGGCGAGAATATAAGTTGTTCCTTCAATTATGATGAAGAGAAGATAGTAGCTACAAGGCAATTTATAAAATGGGTTTCAGTTTTTTACTCGGACAGACTTCAAGATAGAAAACTACAGCATGCGATAAAGAAATATGCCCATACGATATTGCATTACAGTTTGCAAGATCGTTATAAATTACATGATCTTATGGGTATTTGTCGTAGTTTATGGTATATTTGCCCTTCTGTATCATTAAGTGTGGCATTCCGCATGTGTAAGTTGAAACTTAGAAATCGAAAGAGATAATGAAGAAAATTCTTTTTATACTTCCTTGTGTGCCTTATCCGTTGACTGCTGGAGGTAATCAGGCCTTTTTCAATATGGTGGAATATATCCGGCACAAAATGTCTGTGTCTTTGTTGCTTTCGCCGGGAAATAAGGAGATGAATGATGTCGAAAGTTTAAGGGCTTTATGGACAAATGTTGATTTCTATCTTTTTAGGGAAGAAGATGCAGAACCTAAGACTCGTTGCCCCCGATATTACCGTTGGTTAAAAAAGATGTCTGAATCCATTTCCCGCAAGATGCAACGGCAACTGTATTCTTTTCAGCAAGAGCATCCGTATAAGAATATGACGTTGAAGAATTCTTGTTTTAAACCTTTTCCCAAGGCATACGTAGAGTATGTGTCTGACATCTCACGTCGTGGATTTGATATTATTCAGGTTGAGTTCTATCCATTGATAACCTTGGGGTATCTATTGCCAAAAGATGTACAAACAGTGTTTGTGCATCATGAACTGAGGTATATACGTAATGAAAATGAAATGGAATGCCTTACTCATGTAACAGATGAAGACAAGATGCTCTATGGCATTGCTAAGGATATGGAGAAAGCCGCTTTACGTCAATATAAACATGTAATTGCATTGACGGATATTGACCGTTTATTGTTGGCAGACTTGGTTGGACAAGAATGCAATATTTATGTTTCTCCGGCAGTGGTACAGATAGAGTCTGTTTATGACAGAATTGTGAAGCCGGCCTCTGTTCGTCTGACATTTGTTGGAAGTGAAAATCATTACCCGAACCAGGATGCAGTAGATTGGTTTTGTCATGAAGTAGCCCCTTGTTTGCGTGCTCAGGGGTTTAAATTTGTTTTTCAAGTGATTGGGACATGGAAGAGCCGTTACGTGAAAAGTCTTCAGGCAGTATGTCCGGAAATGGAGTTAGTGGGTTATGTGGAGGATTTGCGGGAATACTTGAATGGAAGCATCGTTCTGGTGCCAATTCGTATTGGTAGTGGTATGAGGATGAAAATATTGGATGCGGTTTCCTCTATGGCTTCTTTTGTAACTACGACAAAAGGAGTTGAGGGAATTGACCTACGTCACAATGAAGAGTGTTTGATTGCTGATAGCGCAACTGATTTTGCAGCAGCAGTCATTCGTTTGGAGGCGGATAAAAAATTGCAAGTCAGGCTGGCGACGCAAGCATTGAAGCGTTTGCGTGAACTTTATAATCCTCAGGAAATGTTGGAGAGAAGACTGGCTGTTTATGATGAGATATTGCAAAATAATACAAACTAATAGCATCAGATTATGCTTTCAATCATAATTTGTTCGGTATCTCCCGAACGTTTGGAGCAAGTAACCCGGAATATTCATGATACTATTGGTGTTGATTATGAAATCATTGCTATTGATAATCGTGAAAAACAATGGCCGATAGCACGTGCGTATAATGAGGAGCTTCTCGGGCACATTATCCCTTTCTGTTTTTGTTCATGAGGATGTAAAGTTTCATTCGGTAGGCTGGGGAAAGTGCATTGAGAAGAAACTTAAGGAACCGGATTGTGGTATAATTTAAGTATTGTGACATAAATAGACTATATAAAATTTGACTGTTATGAATGGAAATAAGATTACCTTTTGGAGACGTAAATTTTTGTCATTTATATATGAGAAGAAGATTCGTGGAAATGGTATATACACTATTGAAAAATATAGAATACTGAAAGTAACTTTGCTTAAAAAGGTGATTTCTTATGATGAAGTTAATTTTACATATTTAAAATTCCTTCATTTTACTAGGAAAGTTTCAGAAAAAGAACTATTGTTTAAAGTGAATAATCGTTGTTTTGATGTTCTTGATATTCCTTTGGATCAGGATAGTTTACCTTTAGTTAGTATTATTGTTCCAAATTATAATCATGCTCTATATTTAAGAGAACGTTTGGATTCAATTTATAGCCAAACGTATAAAAAGTTTGAGGTAATTCTATTGGATGATGCATCTTCTGATAATAGTGTTGAAATATTGACTGAATATGCTCAGAAATATCCACAAAAAACCCGTTTAATAGTCAATGAGAAGAATTCGGGAAAAGTTTTTGCTCAATGGAATAAGGGATTGAGTTTGGCCAAAGGAGAGTATATATGGATAGCTGAAAGTGATGATTATTGTGATAAAGGTTTTTTAAAAGAAGTACTTTTAGGGTTGCGCCACCAATCGGTAATGCTTTCCTTTGCAAGGAGTGTATTCATGAAAGATGGTAAAAAAATATGGTCAATAGAGAGATATCTAAAGGATTCGTCAATATCTTGGAATGCTCCTTTTGTTATGTCGGCTCACATGCTTGTGAATAAGGCTTTTGGGATTAAAAATGTAGTCCCAAATGTCAGTAGTGCGGTTTTTAGAAATGTGGGTACTATACCTGATGAGATTACTGCTATCTGGAAAGATATGTCCTTATGTGGTGATTGGTTATTTTATCTATGGTTGATTCGAGGAGGAGCTGTCAGCTATACTAATAAAGTGACCAATTATTATAGAATACATGAGAATAGTACTTCATTGAAAGTTCAAGATACATTGGATTATTATATTGAAACTTTTCGTGTTTCTTGTTTTGTAGCCCAGAACTATGCAGTAGATTTATCGATTTTTGATACTGTTAAGAATAACTTAGTACGGCATTGTATAGATAGAAAACATGAAAACAAGGTAGAGGAGGTTGAGAGAATATACGATCTTAATCAGATAAAAGAGTGTGCAAAATGTCGGCGTCCGAATGTTGCTATTTGCGGCTATTCTTTAATTCAAGGTGGGGGAGAGGTATTTCCCATTTATTTGGCAAATGAATTGAAAAAGCAGGGGATAGCAGTAACTTTTGTTGATTTTAGAAGAGCAAATTATGACGAAGGAATCAGGAAAAAACTGGATAGAGATATACCATTAATCGAACTTAGTGACGTTAAATTCTTTAATGGTGTAATTTCTGCTCTTGGAACGGAGATCGTTCATACTCATGAAGGGACTGTGGATTACTTTGTAGCTCGCGTTATAAGGAATAAGGAAGGTGCTTGTAAGCATATTATTACACTTCATGGTATGTATGAAGCTATTTCTAAAAAGAACTTGGATGGAATATTGGAGTTTGTGATCCCAAGCTGTTCTTGTTTTGTATATATTGCTGATAAAAACTTGCTTCCGTTTAAGGGCCTATTTCAAAACTTGCAATTTCGGAAAATAGGAAATGGGCTTCCGCAAATACCTATTGTTCCCCACAAAAGACTTGAGTTGGGTATTGAAGAAAATGCTTTTTGTTTGACATTGGTTAGTAGAGCTATTTTTGAGAAAGGCTGGATAGAAGCGATAGAGGCTGTAAAAATAGCAAGGAGGAAGTCAGAGCGACCGATTCATTTGATATTGATTGGGGAAGGAGAATGTTATGACTTTTTAAAAGGTAAAAACCTTCCTTCTTATATTCATTTGCTGGGACGCAAAAGTGATGTCAGGAATTATTTTGCTATGTCTGATGTGGGATTGTTACCTTCTCGGTTCAAGGGTGAGAGTTTCCCTTTAGTTGTGATAGAAAGTTTGATGAGTGGTTCTCCAGTCGTGGCGAGTGATATAGGAGAAGTTCGTAATATGTTGGCTGATGAAGCTGGTAATATGGCTGGGGTGTTTTTTTAACTTTGGGCTGGTGAAATACCAGTTGATGAATTGGCGCAGATTATTTTGCTTTTGGCTACAGATAATGAAAAGTACATGCAGTTGAAGAGGCGGACTAGTGAGGTTACTAAAAAAATGAATATTACTCATACTGCAGAACGGTATATTGGTGTGTATAGTGAAGCCTTGAATACTTTGCCAAAGGAATGAAGTTGTAGTAGTAAGCCTATGATAGAAGCATTTTGACTGCTTTATATGATTAATTGTTATAACTAAAGATGGAGAAAAAACTGGCAATAATTATACCTGCTTATAAAGCTCGTTTTTTGAGAGAAACTCTGGATTCAATACTTAAGCAGAATAGTTCAGAATTTATTGTATATGTGGGTGATGATGCGAGTCCGGAGAATATAGAAGGGCTTGTCCATGATTATGATGAGAAGTTAGATATTGTTTACCATCGGTTTAGTACGAATCTTGGAGGCGTAGATTTGCCTGGGCAGTGGGATAGATGTATTGCTTTATCCAATGAGCCGTTGGTTTGGCTTTTTTCTGATGATGATATAATGCCGTTTGATGGGGTTAAAAGAGTAATGCAGGCTGTTGGGAAATATGGAGATAAGCTGGTGTGTATGCGTTTCCCTTTAATGGTAATAGATGCTTGTGGTAACATGAAATATCAGAATCCTCCTTTTGAAACGGAACGGATTTCTGGATATGAGTTTTTATTGGATAAGTTATCAGGAAAGATTAGTTCGGCTGCTTGTGAGTATGTTTTTAGCCGTGATGTTTGGAAACAAATAAAAGGTTTTGTGAAGTTTCCGTTTGCATGGTGTTCGGATGATGCTACTTGGGCAAGTTTTGCCGATTTAACAGAAGGAATTATTTCTCTACCTGGGAGGGCTGTGTGTTGGCGAAATGTAGAAGGTGAGAATATTAGTAATTCTGTAGGTTTTGATAAGGAAAAGCTTAGAGCAACAGGCCTTTTTTTTAATTGGATAAACAGACATTATCCTTGCAATCTTAGAGATGCTAGATTGAGAAAAGCTTTAGAAGCTTATACTCATACGATTTTGTCTTGCTCAGTTCGTGGTAACTTCAGTTTGTGTGATCTTGTCCGTTTATGTTATGCTCTTGGTAAAATAGATTATGTTGCCGCTTTACACGTGGCGTATCGCCATTTGTTGAAAAAATGAGTTTTTGAGAAAATATGAAAAAGATACTTTTTATAATTCCCTATATTCCATATCCTTTAGATTCAGGAGGTAATCAGGCCTTTTTTAATATGGTTAATTATATCCGTAATCGAATGTCGGTGTCAATTTTGCTTTGCTCAAAATCCGAAGAACATGATAAAAATATAGTGGCCCTGAAAAAATTGTGGGCAAATGTAGATTTTTTTGTATATAAATGGCCTAAAAAGAAATCTGTACATATTGAAGTCCTTAATCCATTATATTACAATGTTTTGAAAAGAGTGAAGGCTTCTGTGGAGCGCAAAATGAGAAGGCAGATTGTGAATATGGGGGTAGATATGGAATCAGGTTTAGATCCAGTTCGCGAGAATTCTGCTCTTTTAAGATCGGTTTTTGAGCCCCTTGAATCTGGATATGCTCAATATATTTGTCAGGTTATAAAGCAAGGATATGATATTATTCAGGTTGAATTTTATGAATTGATTTCTGTAGGATATTTATTGCCGGAAAATGTACAAACGATTTTTGTGCATCATGAATTAAGATATGTCCGTAATGCTAATGAAATGTCTTTGTTTGAAGAGATGACAGATGAAGATCGCATGCTTTTCTCTGTGGCAAAGGACTATGAGCGAGCTGCCTTGCTAAAATATAAGCATGTAATTGCTTTGACTGAAGTAGACAGACAACTGCTGATTGATTTTCTTGGTCGTAAAGAACGTATTTATGCTTCTCCAGCGGTGGTGCAGATGTCAGATACTTCTATTGAAGAATTTACTCCGGCAATTACTCATAGATTAACGTTTGTTGGAAGTGGAGATCATTATCCGAACTTAGATGCGATTACTTGGTTTTGCAAAGAGGTGGCTCCTTATTTGCATAAGCAAGGATTCTCTTTTGATTTTAGGGTTGCAGGACGGTGGGATTGCTCTCATATAGTAAGACTTTCTTCTGTTTGTCCAGAAATAAAATTTGTAGGTTATGTGGAGGATTTGAGTGATTTTCTTAAAGGTAGTATTGCTCTTGTTCCTATACGCATCGGTAGTGGGTTGAGAATGAAAATATTAGATGCTGTATCTTTGGGCATTCCTTTTGTTACTACTTCTAAAGGAGTAGAGGGGATTAGTTTTAATGATAATGAAGAGTGTTTAAAGGCGGATACAGCTATGGATTTTGCAGATGCGATTATTAGGTTGGCTAATGATAGTAACATGCAGTGTAGACTTGTTTTACAAGCTAAACGTAAATTAGAAGATTTATATGATTGGAAAAAGATGTTAGAACAGCGTATGGCTATTTATTCTCATATTCTGAATTTTTAAAATTTTTATTTTGAGTATTTAGGTATTTTCGTGTAATTTAGCAATTTAATTATAATCAAAACTTATGGTAAAACAGTTTTTCTCTTTGATGAAGCGATATATCATGCCGTATCGCAAGTATTTAACGTGGGCATTGATACTGAATTTCCTTTCTCAATGGCTGAACGTTTTTTCTTTTATGGCTATTATTCCTATTTTAAACATATTGTTTAAGATTGACACTAAAGTGTATGAATATATGCCCATGGACTGGGGAAACTTTGACAAAGATGTTCTTATTAATAATGCTTATTATTGGATCAGTAATTTTGTTTTGGAACATGGCGCTTTTCTTACACTTGTTATGATGGGATGTATATTGGTTTTTATGACGTTATTGAAGACTGCAGGTTACTTCGCTTCTTCTGCAATTATGGTCCCTCTTCGTACAGGTATTGTTCGTGATATCCGTATTCAAGTATATAATAAAGTATTGGAGTTGCCTCTTAGTTTCTTTTCTGAGGAGCGTAAAGGGGATATTATTGCTCGTATGAGTGCGGATGTTACTGTTGTTGAGAATTCTTTAACCAGTTCCATTGACATGTTAATTCGTAATCCGATAGCTCTTTTGGTTTGCTTTGTCACTTTGTTTACTGTAAGTTGGGAGATGACTTTCATTGTCCTTATAATTCTTCCATTGGCTGGATGGCTCATGGGAATAATCAGCCGTAAATTGAAAAGACAATCATCAGCGGCACAAGCCCAATGGGGAGATATAATGTCTCAATTGGACGAAACCTTGGGAGGATTACGTGTGATTAAAGCTTTTCTTGCAGAAAAGAAAATGTCTGCGCGTTTTGCAAAGACCAATAATGAATTTAGAAATGCTGTGAATGAAATGGTAATCCGTCAGAGTTCAGCTCATCCGATGAGTGAATTTTTGGGTACTTGTATCATCGTTATCGTATTGCTGTTTGGTGGTTCATTGATTTTGAGTAATACTTATTCTCCCATGGATGCAGCCACTTTTATTTTCTATTTAGTTATTCTTTATAGTATCATTAATCCCTTAAAAGAGTTCTCTAAGGCTTTTTATAATATACCTTTAGGGCTTGGCAGTATGGAACGTATTGACATGATATTAAAGGCTGAGAGCCATATAAAAGATCCTATGCAGCCCTTATCATTAAATGGCTTTGAGAATAAATTGGAATTTCGTGATGTAAGTTTCAGTTATATAGAGGGAAGACCAGTTTTGAAACATATTAATTTGACGGTTCATAAAGGTAAGACTATTGCTCTGGTAGGACAGTCAGGATCAGGAAAATCCACTTTAGTAGATTTGGTTCCTCGTTATCATGATGTCACAGAAGGAGCCTTATTGATAGATGGTAAGAATGTGAAGGATGTTTCCATAAGCAGTTTAAGGTCATTAATAGGCAATGTGAATCAGGAAGCTATTCTGTTTAATGATACTTTTTTTAATAATATTACATTTGGTGTCGAGAATGCTACGATGGAGCAGGTTGTTGAAGCTGCAAAGATAGCTAATGCACATGATTTTATTATGGAAACTGAGAAAGGATATGATACTATGATTGGTGACCGTGGTGGGCGTTTGTCTGGTGGGCAAAGACAACGTGTCAGTATAGCGCGTGCGATTTTGAAGAATCCTCCTATTTTGATTTTGGATGAGGCCACTTCTGCACTTGATACAGAGAGTGAACGTTTGGTGCAAGAAGCTTTGGAACGTTTGATGAAATCACGTACTACCATTGCCATTGCCCACCGTTTGTCTACAATCAAAAATGCAGATGAGATATGCGTACTTTATGAAGGTGAAATTGTGGAACGTGGAACGCATGATGAGCTTATAGCTCTTAATGGATATTATAAGAAACTGAATGATATGCAGTCACTTTCATAAATATATTTTGTGAGGAATATATGACTATTGATGGTCAGTGATTTTTTATGTAGACAGCGGATTAGTTAATAGTCCGCTGTCGTTTTATATTTAGAGATAAGCATCGAACTTAGATGTTTTTCATTTTATTCTTGTACCTTTGCAACCTTATAATTCACTTAACTACAATCAATGAAGGAATTCCTACAACTGATGCGGCGCTTTGTGTCGCCTTACAAGAGATATATCGGTTGGGCAATCGTGCTCAATGTGCTGTCCGCTATATTCAACGTCTTTTCATTTACATTGTTAATTCCTATCCTTAACATCCTTTTCAAGACTGGGGCGAATACCGAGGTATATCACTTCATGGAGTGGGGAAACGGCAGCTTGAAGGAAGTGGCGGTGAACAACTTCTACTACTACGTCACCCAGATGATTGAGACACACGGGCCGCAGATGACACTGCTGTTCATGGGGCTCTTCCTTGCTTTCATGACCATGCTGAAGACCTCCTGCTACTTCGGTTCTTCTGCTATAATGGTTCCTTTGCGTACGGGAGTAGTACGCGATATCCGTGTGATGGTCTATTCCAAAGTGATGCACTTGCCACTTGGTTTTTTCTCTGAAGAAAGAAAAGGGGACATCATTGCACGTATGAGCGGTGACGTAGGCGAAATTGAAAACTCCATTACCAGTTCACTGGATATGTTGCTCAAGAATCCTATCCTGATTCTGCTTTATTTTTCCACTTTGATTGTAACCAGTTGGCAGCTGACCTTGTTTACTGTCCTGGTATTGCCGGGTATGGGCTGGCTGATGGGAAAGGTCGGCAAGAAGCTGAAACGCAAGTCGCTGGAAGCCCAGGGGAAATGGAGCGACACGATGTCGCAACTGGAAGAGACGTTGGGCGGACTGCGCATCATCAAGGCTTTCATAGCCGAAGACAAGATGGTGGACCGTTTCAAACAATGTAGCAACGAGCTGCGTGATGCCACCAACAAGGTAGCCATCCGTCAGTCGTTGGCACATCCTATGAGCGAATTCCTCGGTACGTTGCTCATTGTATTGGTTCTGTGGTTTGGTGGTCTGCTTATTTTGGGCGATGGTACTTCCATGGAAGCTTCAACGTTCATTTTCTATATGGTGATTCTGTACAGTATCATCAATCCGTTGAAAGACTTTGCAAAGGCAGGATACAACATTCCAAAGGGTCTGGCATCCATGGAACGTGTGGACAAAATACTGAAAGCCGAGAATCCCATTAAGGAACCGGTAAACCCGTTGCCGCTGCACGGGATGAATGACCGGATTGAATTTAAGGACCTCTCCTTCAGTTACGACGGCAAGCGCGAAGTGTTGAAGCACGTCAATCTGATGGTGCCCAAAGGACAGACCATTGCACTTGTCGGCCAGTCCGGTTCCGGCAAGTCGACATTGGTGGATTTGCTGCCGCGCTATCACGATGTGCAGTTGGGTGAGGTTACAATTGACGGTGTGAATATTAAGAATTTTCGCATCCACGACTTGCGTGCGTTGATAGGAAACGTGAACCAGGAGGCCATCCTGTTCAATGACACCTTCTTCAACAACATTGCCTTCGGTGTGGAAAATGCAACTATGGAGCAGGTGATCGAAGCGGCAAAGATTGCCAATGCCCACGACTTCATCATGGAGACCGAACTCGGTTATCAAACCAACATCGGCGACCGTGGCGGCAAGCTTTCCGGCGGACAGCGCCAGCGCATCAGTATTGCCCGTGCCATCCTGAAGAATCCGCCCATCCTGATACTCGATGAGGCTACTTCCGCACTCGATACCGAAAGCGAACGACTGGTGCAGGAGGCTCTGGAACGGCTAATGAAGACCCGTACCACGATTGCCATCGCCCACCGCCTTTCCACCATCAAGAATGCGGATGAGATTTGTGTTCTTTATGAAGGTGAAATCGTGGAACGTGGTAAGCACGAGGAACTCCTTGAGAAGAACGGCTATTATAAGAGGCTGAATGATATGCAGTCTCTCTCATAGAAATAAAATTCTGCGTACTTTGCTTCCACCCGCTTGTGCTATGTTGTTATGACTAAAATAGGAAGTTAATTCATTGTAAGGCAATGTGTTGATTTCGTGTATCCCTTCTTGTTGATACTTTGTAAATAGGAAGTTAATTTCCTGCAAACAGCATATTAATTCTTCTTTCTCTTCTATACTTCTTACGCAGAATCTATGATGTAGGTGGGTGTTGATGGCTGCCGGCAGAGTGTTTCACGGCTTGTTAGGCAATGATGAATAAAGGGCGTTCTTTTGCCTTTTACGCTTTTTTAATATCTGCTTGCTTCCATTCTATCACTAATTATCCTATTTTTGCAAAGAACACATACATAAACATTGCAAATATCATGAAAAAATTATATCCAACGTCTACGACGACAGCTACTATGACTATCAGTCCAAGTACTCTTAATCATGTAATTCAATTGACCCCGATAATACTATAACTGTAAATATTTAATATTCGCCTACCATGAAAATAAAAGTTGGTTTGATAGGGTTCGGTAGAATGGGGCAAATGTATTGGGAGGAAATGCAAAAAAGCGGTCGATGGGACATCGCATATATCTGCGATACCGATCCGGACTCCCGAGAATTGGCAAGAAACCTTTCCCCTTCATCCAGAATCATATCTGATGAACAAGAAATCTTTGACGACCAGAGTGTAGAAGCTGTTGGTCTTTTTGCATTGGCAAATTCCAGAAAAGAACAAATAGAGAAAGCTGTCCGAAGCCATAAGCACATCCTGACGGAGAAACCCATTGCCGATACCATTGACAAGGAATGGGAAATTGTGGATCTGATTGAAAAGTATGACCGTATTGCTGCTGTCAACCTTTATCTGCGCAACTCCTGGTATCACCAGGCTATGAAGCAGTTTATCGATGAAGGCGAAATTGGCGAACTGGCCATCTTGCGCATCTGCCACATGACTCCGGGATTGGCGCCGGGCGAGGGACACGAATATGAGGGTCCCGCCTACCACGACTGCGGCATGCACTACATAGACATTGCCCGCTGGTATGCCGACAGTGAATACAAGACCTGGCATGCGCAAGGCATGCGGATGTGGGACTACAAGGACCCTTGGTGGGTACAGTGCCACGGTACGTTCGAGAACGGCATCGCCTTCGATGTTACACAAGGATTCGTCTACGGACAACTCTCCAGAAACCAGACTCATAATGCATATACGGACATTATCGGTACAAAAGGTATCGTGCGCATGACGCATGATTTCCGGACTGCCGTGGTGGAGCTTCACGGCGTGAACCGTACGCTTCGCCTGGAGAAGCCGTTTGGCGGGAAGAACCTGGATAAGCTATGCAATATTATGGCCGACTCCATCGAGAGCGGGAAACGCGATCCGAGATTGCCGCAGATGCGAGACTCGGCCATTGCTTCCCAATACGGATGGACCTTCCTGGAGGATGCGCGCCGCCACGACCTGCCCGTCATAGGCGACTTGCAGACGCTGGAGGAAATTAGGGAGCGCCGGAGGCATATGAAGGAAGGTTACGGACTGCTCCGTCCGAAGAAGACGGTAGTCTGATGCCTATTGTAATAAGAAGTGTTTTAAAACTTAATTATATTAACCGATTTTAAAATCTAAAGAACCATGTCGAAATTTACAAGAAGAGAGTTTCTTAAGACCGGAGGTTTAGCTTTGGCGGGTCTTACCATTGCTCCAAGCAGCATTTTGGGTAAGAGTCACGGACACGTACCTCCCAGTGACCGTTTGAACATTGCTGCCGTAGGTATCGGTGGTATGGGACACACTAACATTAATCATGTGAAGGCTACGGAAAATATCGTGGCGCTGTGTGACGTAGATTGGCGCTACGCGAAAGGTGTGTTCGATGAGCTTCCCAATGCGAAGAAGTATTGGGATTATCGTAAGATGTACGATGAGATGGGCAAGGATATCGATGCCGTTATCATCGCTACGGCCGACCATACACATGCCATCATCACTGCTGATGCCATGACGATGGGCAAACATGTATATTGCCAGAAACCGTTGACGCACTCTGTATACGAGTCCCGTCTGCTTACCCGCCTGGCCGCTTCTACGGGAGTAGTTACTCAGATGGGTAACCAGGGTTCTTCGGACGAAGGTACCGACTTGGTATGCGAGTGGATATGGAACGGCGAAATCGGTGACGTGACAAAGGTGGAATGTGCTACCGACCGGCCCATCTGGCCGCAAGGATTGAATGTTCCCGAGAAGGAAGACCGCATTCCCAAAACTCTGAACTGGGATTTGTTCACCGGTCCTGCCAAGATGAATCCGTATAACGAAATCTATCATCCCTGGAACTGGCGCGGATGGTGGGATTATGGTACGGGTGCTTTGGGCGATATGGCTTGTCACATCCTGCACCAGCCGTTCAGAGCTTTGAAGTTGTTGTATCCTACCAAGGTAGAAGGTTCGTCTACATTGTTGCTCAATGCCTGCGCTCCGCAAGCACAGCACGTGAAGCTGACTTTCCCCGCACGTGAAAATATGCCGAAGGTGGCTATGCCCGAAGTGGAAGTTCACTGGTATGATGGCGGCATGATGCCCGACCGTCCGAAAGGCTTCCCCGAAGGAAAGCAACTGATGCAGAGCGGTGGCGGTCTGACTATCTTCCACGGAACGAAGGATACGCTGATTTGCGGTTGCTACGGACAGAACCCGTGGTTACTTTCTGGCCGCGTGCCCAATGCACCGAAGGTTTGCCGCCGTGTACCGAAGGCTATGAATGGCGGTCATGAGATGGACTGGGTACGTGCTTGTAAGGAAAGTCCTTCCAGCCGCGTAATGCCTAAGTCTGACTTCTCCGAAGCAGGACCGATGAACGAAATGGTGGCAATGGGTGTATTGGCCATCCGTCTGCAGGGCCTGAACAAGACACTGGAATGGGACGGAGCCAACATGCGCTTTACCAATATTGGCGACGACGAGACATTGCGTACAGTCATCAAGGACGGCTTCAAGATACACAACGGCCATCCAAGCTTCGACAAGACATGGACAGATCCGGTAAATGCCAAAGCTTTTGCAGAAGAGCTCATCAAGCATAACTACCGCGAAGGCTGGAAGTTGCCCGATATGCCCAGATAAACATTAAAAGGGGCATCAGAACTTGTTTTCTGATGCTCATAAACGAATACTAATCATTTAATTTTTCAGATTATGAAGAAAATATATTATCCTTTGGCTTGTTGCCTTATCGGAGGTATGCTCGCCTCTTGCGGTGGCGGTGCAAAGAAATCGAACGCTACGGAAGAAGCCGCAGCTCCTACTACTACTGCGGTGTCTTACTCCAAGTCTTTGAAAGCGCCTGAAACGGACAGTCTGAATCTGCCGATTGATGCGGACGGTTATATTACTATTTTTGATGGAAAGAGCCTGGACGGATGGCGTGGATACGGTAAGGATAAAGTGCCTTCCAGGTGGATTATTGAGGATGGTTGCCTCAAATTCTGTGGAACCGGTACCGGTGAAGGACAGACCGGTGAAGGTGGTGACTTGATTTTCGCCCATAAGTTCAAGAATTTTGAGTTGGAACTGGAATGGAAAATTTCGAAAGGTGGTAACTCCGGTATCTTCTATCTGGCTCAGGAAGTTACTTCAAAGGATAAGGACGGCAACGAAGTGCTGGAACCCATCTATATCTCTGCTCCTGAATTCCAGGTGTTGGACAACGCCAATCATCCGGATGCCAAGCTGGGCAAGGACAACAACCGTCAGGCTGCTTCCTTGTATGATATGATTCCTGCTGTTCCGCAGAACGCCAAACCTTTCGGTGAATGGAATAAGGCCAAGATTATGGTATACAAAGGCACTGTAGTTCACGGACAGAACGATGAAAATGTACTGGAGTATCACTTGTGGACCAAGCAGTGGACTGATATGCTCCAAGCCAGCAAGTTCAGCGAAGAAAAATGGCCTTTGGCTTTTGAACTGTTGAACAACTGTGGTGGCGAAAACCATGAAGGCTTTATCGGTGTACAGGATCATGGTGATGATGTTTGGTACCGCAACATCCGTGTAAAGGTTCTCGACTGATTCCTTCTAAAAAGATAGTACTATGAGAATCAAACATATGATGATTTTGTCAGCACTGTGTTTATCCATGATGGCCACAAGCTGTAGCAGCCAGAGTAGGGAAACGACGCCGGAAACGACGAAAAAGGAAGTTGCCATACAGCTCTACTCTGTGAGAGACTTGGTGAAAGACGGTAGTAACCTTGACCAGATTTTGAAGGACTTGGCTGATATGGGATATACCAGTGTGGAGGCCGCCAACTACAATGACGGTAAGTTCTACGGCAAGACTCCCCAGGAGTTCAAGCAGATGGTGGAAAAGAGCGGTATGACCGTGCTTTCTTCGCACACTACCCACGGGTTGTCGGACGAGGAACTGGCTTCGGGCGACTTTACGGAAGCCTTGAAATGGTGGGATCAGTGCATTGCTGCCCATAAGGAGGCCGGTATGGAGTATATCGTGACTCCGTATCTCTCCGTTCCCAAGACATTGAAAGACTTGCAGACCTACTGCGACTATTACAATGAGGTGGGCAAGCGTTGCCAGGCTGCCGGTCTGAAATACGGTTACCACAATCATGCCCATGAATTCCAGAAAGTGGAAGACAAGGAGCTGATGCTGGACTACATGCTGCAACACACCAATCCCGAATATGTATTCTTCCAGATGGACGTTTACTGGGTAGTACGTGGCCAGAACAGCCCGGTGGATTACTTCAACAAGTATCCCGGACGCTTCACCATGCTCCATATCAAGGATCACCGCGAGATTGGGCAGAGTGGTATGGTAGGTTATGATGCTATCTTCAAGAATACGGATACTGCTGGCGTGCGCCACATCGTAGCTGAGATTGAGAAATACAGCTGCCCCGTAGAAGAGAGTGTGAAGCAGAGTCTTGACTACTTGCTTGATGCTCCTTTCGTGAAGGCATCGTATAGCAAATAAAACATGATGGCGGCTATTCATTCATAAGCTCGGCCGCATCATTTTCTTGACGCGGGCACAACCGGATGAAGAATCCGGGGTGCCCGCGTTTTTTTACTTCCTTCCGAAGTCGGCCGGAATTTCCCCCCATTGCTTTGTCTCCCATTTTAGGATGCGGGTGGTGTAGGTGTTTTCGCGCAACCACTTCTCCGCACGTTCTATCAGGCAGAAAAGCTCTTCGGTCTTGGCGTCGCGCGGCAGTTTGGTCTTGCATTTTTTCTGTTTTATCCAGTTGATGGCGTTCACGCTGTCACTGTAGATGGGCATGTCGAAACCTTTCTGTTTCAACAAGGCAAGTCCGTGGACAATGGCGAGGAATTCGCCGATATTGTTGGTTCCATACATCGGCCCGAAGTGGAAGATTTCCTGACGGCTGGCGACGTGTACTCCCCGGTACTCCATGGCACCGGGGTTTCCGCTGCAAGCCGCGTCTACGGCAAGGCTGTTTTCCGCGACGGCGGTGGGAAGGGGAGCGTCGGCGCCGGGAATAGTCTTGGCAGGAGAAGGGGCTGACCGCTTGATGTACGCGTACGGCGAAGAGGCAAAGGCTTTTTCCGCTTCCTCGCGTGATTCGAATGACTTGTATTTTGCTCCTTCGTAGCCTTTGGTCTGCAGTTGGCAGTCTGTCCAGGAAGTGTAGATACCCGGGCTGACTCCCGCCCATACGACGTAATATTTTTCTTTCTTCATAACTGCGGACAAAGGTAAAAAAGAAAATCCGAACAACTTAACTCTTTCATTTGTTTCTTTGTATGGCGGATATAAAATAAAGAAGAGAAGACTCAATAAAAAAAGAAAGGACAAAAAATGAAGAGAACATTTGCAGAAGCCATGGCGCATCGCCGTAGTTATTACTCTATCGGCAGCGATTCGCCAGTACTGGATGAAGAAATAGTACACATTATTCGTGAAGCCGTAAAGAATGTGCCGTCAGCTTTCAATTCACAGTCTACAAGAATTGTATTGTTGCTGGGCGACGAACATAAAAAATTGTGGAACATCGTGAAGGAAACCCTGAAAGCACGCATCTCTGCCGAGGCTTTTGCCAAGACGGAAGCCAAGATTGACGGCTGCTTTGCCAGCGGACACGGTACTGTGCTCTATTTTGAAGACACTTCTGTAGTCAAGAAGCTGCAGGAAGCATTCCCTTCCTATAAGGATAATTTCCCCACTTGGTCACAGCACACCTCCGCTATGCACCAGTTTGCCATCTGGACTATGCTGGAAGATATGGGGTTGGGCGCCTCCCTGCAACACTATAACCCCTTGATTGGGAACCTGCCCGGCGACTGGATGATGATTGCACAGATGCCCTTCGGTACACCCACTGGTGAACCAGGAGAAAAGGAATTCGAAGATTTAAGCAAGCGTATCAAAATTTTTCTCTGATACAGAGGCGTTTTCAGCTTGGAATTGCTACCTTTGCAGGAAACCTGTAACTCGTAGCAGATATGATGCGTATTTTCTTGACCGGCTACATGGGAGCCGGTAAAACTACTTTAGGAAAGGCTTTTGCCCGCGAAATGAATGTGCCGTTCATTGATTTGGACTGGTACATCGAAGAACGTTTTCACAAATCAATCCGTGAATTGTTCACCGAGCGGGGAGAAGCCTCTTTTCGTGAATTGGAGCGAAACATGCTGCATGAAGTAGGGGAATTTGAGGATGTCGTGGTTTCTACCGGTGGCGGTACTCCTTGTTTTTTTGACAATATGGAGTATATGAACGGTTGCGGGCAGACGGTGTTCCTGGATGTACACCCCGATATTCTGTTCCGCCGGCTCCGGGTGGCGAAGCAGCAGCGCCCCATCCTGCAAGGCAAGACGGACGAAGATTTGCGCACCTTCATTGTGGAGGCGCTGGATAAGCGTGCGCCTTTCTACTCGCAGGCCCGTTATCGCTTTGATGCCGGTTATCTGGAGAGTCGCAGCCAGATTAGCGAATCCGTGCAACGGTTACGCCAACTTTTAGGACTTTAATCCCTTGTAAATGTGTATTTTTCAGTCCGATGAGCTGGATGTATTAGATTTATGTGTATTTTTGTCGCCCCTTTTATAAAACACACTATAGTGGGAAAATAGTAAATTGTAAATAGTCTAATAGTAAATGTACTGATGAGAAAATGGCGTATTGAAGATTCAGAAGAGCTGTACAACATAACTGGTTGGGGCACTTCGTACTTTAGTATCAATGACAAAGGTCATGTTGTGGTGACACCGCGTAAGGATGGGGTTGCCGTCGATTTAAAAGAGTTGGTGGACGAGTTGCAGTTGCGCGATGTAGCGGCTCCGGTATTGGTGCGTTTTCCCGATATTCTGGACAACCGAATCGAGAAGGTGTCCTGCTGCTTCAGACAGGCCGCCGATGAGTATGGGTATAAAGGAGAGAACTTTATTATCTATCCCATCAAAGTGAATCAGATGCGTCCTGTGGTGGAAGAGATGATTAACCATGGGAAGAAGTTCAATCTAGGTCTGGAAGCGGGTTCAAAGCCGGAGTTGCATGCTGTGATAGGGGTCAATACAGACCCGGACTCCCTCGTGGTCTGTAACGGATATAAGGACGAGAGCTTCATTGGATTGGCACTGTTGGCGCAGAAAATGGGCAAACGCATTTTTCTTGTTGTAGAGAAACTTAATGAGTTGAATCTTATTGCCAAGATGGCGAAGCAATTGAAAGTGAAACCCAACATTGGAATTCGCATAAAATTGGCTTCCAGTGGAAGTGGCAAATGGGAAGAAAGTGGGGGAGATGCCAGCAAGTTCGGACTGACATCCAGTGAACTGCTTGAAGCGCTGGACTTCCTGGAGAAAAAGGACATGAAGGACTGTCTGAAGCTGATACATTTCCATATCGGCAGTCAGATAACCAAGATACGCCGCATCAAGAATGCCTTGCGTGAAGCTTCGCAATTCTTTGTGCAGCTGAACAAGATGGGATTCAACATCGAATTCGTGGATACCGGTGGCGGTATGGGAGTTGATTATGACGGTACACGTTCTTCAAGCAGCGAAAGCTCCGTCAACTATTCCATCCAGGAATATGTCAACGATGTGGTGTCGACATTTGTTGATGCTGCCAACAAACACGGCTTTCCTCATCCCAATATCATTACCGAAACGGGACGTAGCTTGACTGCCCATCACTCCGTGCTTATCTTTGAAGTACTGGAAACGGCTTCCCTGCCCGAAATGGATGACGACTGGGAACCGGGAGAGGATGCCCACGAACTGGTGAAGGAACTGTATGACATCTGGGACAACCTGAGTCAGCGCAGCATGCTGGAACCCTGGCACGATGCACAGCAGATACGCGAAGAGGCACTCGACCTTTTCAGTCATGGCATCGTCGACTTGAATACGCGCGCGCAGATAGAGAAACTCTATTGGAGTATCTGCCGCGAAATTAACTCCATTGCCAGCGGCATGAAGCATTGCCCCGAGGAATTCCGCAAGTTGAGCAAGCTGCTTGCCGACAAGTATTTCTGTAATTTTTCGCTGTTCCAGTCATTGCCCGATTCCTGGGCCATCGACCAGATGTTCCCCATCATGCCCATACAGCGGCTGGATGAAAGACCCGACCGCGAGGCTACTTTGCAGGATATGACTTGCGACTCTGACGGTAAAATAGCTAATTTCGTCAGCTCGCGTGCCGATACGACGACCCTGCCGCTGCACTCGTTGCGCGACAAGGAGCACTATTATCTGGCGGTTTTCCTCGTAGGGGCCTATCAGGAGATTCTGGGAGATATGCACAATCTGTTCGGTGATACGAATGCTGTGCATGTGTCTGTCAATTCCAAAGGCTACACCATTGACCAACTGATTGATGGAGAGACGGTGGCAGAGGTGCTGGACTACGTGCAATATAATCCTAAGAAACTGGTACGTACGCTGGAAACTTGGGTGACGCAATCTGTCAAGGAAGGGCGTATCTCTGTGGAAGAAGGAAAGGAATTCTTGTCTAATTACCGTTCCGGACTGTACGGATATACTTATTTGGAATAAAATGGAGAAACTGACTGTAATAAAGGTGGGTGGCAAGATTGTAGAAGAGGAAGCCACCCTCTATAAGTTATTGGATGACTTTGCAGCCATCGAAGGCTACAAGGTCTTGGTACATGGAGGCGGACGCTCAGCTACGAGGCTCGCCGCCCAACTGGGGATTGAAAGCAAAATGGTGAATGGCCGTCGTATCACTGATGCCGAAACGCTGAAAGTGGTAACAATGGTGTATGGCGGGCTGGTGAATAAGAATATCGTCGCTGGCTTGCAGGCGGAA
>ERZ791731.488-NODE-488-length-22272-cov-3.77522_pt1 | contig 22272 bp, 18 predicted proteins | sample MGYA00509954_ERZ791731 | MGnify/ENA primary metagenome ERZ791731 (study PRJEB30046, sample SAMN00715134) | human gut metagenome | study: EMG produced TPA metagenomics assembly of the A metagenome-wide association study of gut microbiota in type 2...
AACATAATCCTGATGTCGTTATTATTAATAAAACTAACATGAACGCAGAGTGCATGGCAGCCGCGTCTAATCTTAAGATGGTGGCAGAGGCAGCTACAGGCTACAACAATATTGATATAGAATATGCCAAAGCGCATGGAATAAGGATTGCCAATGTTGCTGGATATTCAACACAGTCAGTTATACAGCACACATTTGCACTTGCATTTTATCTTGTCGAGAAGATGAGATATTATGATGATTTCGTAAAGAGCGGCGAGTATGCAGAGTGGCCTTGCTTCTCACATTTTGCAAATGTGTTTCACGAACTGGCAGGAAAGACATGGGGAATTGTCGGACTTGGCAATATAGGAAGAGGCGTTGCTAAGATTGCGGCAGACTTTGGCTGTAATGTAATATACTATTCAGCAAGCGGTCACAGCTATGATGTGCCATACGAAAGATATGAGATTGATGAATTTTTGAAGAAATCGGACATCGTGTCAATTCATGCACCGCTTAACAAATATACAGAAAATCTGTTTAATTATGAGACATTTAAGAAGATGAAGAGCAGCGCAGTTCTTCTGAATCTTGGACGTGGCCCGATTGTTAATGACGCAGACCTTGTAAAAGCGCTTAACGAAGGCGTGATTGCAGCGGCAGGACTCGATGTAATAACTATTGAGCCAGTTGCTAAGGACAATCCTCTTCTTACAATTAAGGACAGCAACAAGCTTATCGTTACCCCTCATGTTGCATGGGCGACATACGAGGCGAGAACCCGCCTGATGGACGAGATATATCTTAATATCAAGGCATTTATGGCTGGGGAAGAGCGAAATGTTATTGTATAATGTATGGTAATAAATATATATGAGATGGATGCGGATTCCGGTTGGAGTCCGCATTTTCACTATAATTAGATGTTAAAAAGAAGAATGCTTTTTTAAAACGCAATATATCAAATAAGATTGATATTCTTCGCACAAAATCGATATATTGCGGATGAAAGTTGATATTCTTCGCGCAAAAAGTCAATGTATTTCTAATCTTCCTCAATAACCTCAATTTCCATATAAGCAAATTCGATATCTTCAACAAAGTTATCTTTAGTGAAGCGCACTTTCGAGTGGCGCTGGAATTCTGAAACATTGGAATCGAGCCAGATTGGCTCAGCAAGGTCGAATTCATAACATGCGTCATGAATAGCAGCAAATATTTTGCGGGTTCTGTTTAAATCAGAATCCGCATTTTTAATTACAGTGTCTTTGATAAGATGCCCTCTGTCGTCAAAGAGCTTACACCACATTCTAAACATATCAGAAATCCTCACTATCTATCAATATTGTGAATGGTCCGTCGTTTTCAAGGCTGACCTTCATATCAGCACCGAATCTGCCGGTTTCAACTTTAGGGACACGTTCACGGCACATTGCCACAAATTTTTCATAAAGGGCGTTAGCCATATCAGGCGCGCCGGCATTAGTAAAGCTTGGGCGGTTGCCTTTGCGGCAGTCCGCATAAAGTGTAAACTGGCTTACAATATTCAGCTCGCCACCGACATCTGCCAGCGACAGATTAGTTTTGCCATTCTCATCTTCAAAAATACGCATTTTGCATATCTTGTCTACATATTTTGGAAGCATTTCTTCTGTATCGTCCTGACCAGCCCCGAAAAGAATCAGAAGACCATGTCCGATATTTCCAACAACTTCGCCATCTATCTTAACATTTGCATGATTAACACGCTGTATTACGAATCTCATATTAAACTCCTTAAATGTGTGAATAACTGAATATTATACGCTTAGTGGAAATGTGTCAACTTGTTAAGGAACATTATTATTATATGAGTTTTATCTTCTGTCTGCCGATTTAGCCGCCGTTTCCTATAAAATTTAAAAATAAGTTAACTTTATAGGTAGAATTTGAGAAAAATAGGTGTATTTTGAAAAAAATGTTGTGAAAATGCAGAAAAAGACCTATAAGATGGCTTCAAAAACAGAATTTATAGGAACATTTTGCTGTGTAGACAGCTTAAATGATAGAAAATGGCTGAAATGTTCCTATAAGAGAATTAAAAATACGACTATCTATAGGTATCATGTTGCAATCAATAATCAACAGATGATACAATCTAAGCAACAGCAACAGCAACAGCAACAGCAACAGCAACAGCAACAGCAACAGCAACAGCAACAGCAATAATGTAGGAGGCATGAGTATGTTAAAGAATATTCTGGTAGGTCAGTCAGGCGGACCGACAGCGGTTATTAATTCATCATTATATGGAGTGATTGAGGAAGGACTTAGAAATAAGGAAAAGATTGGCACTGTGTACGGCATGGTGCATGGAATTGAGGGATTTCTGGCAGGCAATTTTATTAATCTTTCTGAAGTGGCAGATAATGAGCCGATTGACAGATTAAAGATAACACCGGCTTCTTTTCTTGGAAGCTGCAGGTATATGCTTCCAGAAGATTTAGGAGATAAGGTGTATGATAAATTGTTTGATGCATTTGCACAGATGAACATTGGATATGTGTTCTATATTGGTGGCAATGATTCAATGGATACAGTGTCAAAATTATCAAGAGTGGCATTATTGAAGAAATCGGACATAAGATTTATAGGTGTACCTAAGACAATTGATAATGATCTTGTTATGACAGATCATACTCCAGGATACGGCTCAACAGCAAAATATGTTGCTTCAACATTAAGAGAAATTATACTTGACGCAACATGTTATGCACATCCGTCTGTGACAATTGTTGAACTTATGGGAAGGCATGCAGGCTGGGTTACAGCGGCATCAGTACTTGCTAGAACAGAGTATAGCAGAAATCCTTATCTTATATATATGCCAGAGCATGCATTTGATATGGAAGAATTCAAGAAGTCACTTAAGGCGGCACTTGAACAGGAAACTGCAGTTGTTGTGTGCGTATCAGAAGGAATTGCGGACAAAGACGGCAGATTCATATGTGAATATGCAGATGCAGCATCGGTTGATGGTTTTGGACATAAGATGCTTACAGGCTGTGGAAAGTATCTTGAAAATTATGTGAAAGCAGAATTTGGAATCAAATGCAGAAGTATTGAGCTTAATCTTCCACAGAGATGCTCATCACTTCTTGCTTCAGCAACAGATATTGATGAAGCCGAAAAAGCAGGAAAGGCAGCGGTTGTAGCAGCTCTTGACGGTGAAACTGGAAAAATGATTACGTTTGTAAGAGATGATACTAACGGATATGAGATTAATTACGGACTTGCAGATGTGAACGATATATGCAATAAGGAAAAGAAGTTCCCAGCAGAGTGGATAACCGCAGATGGAACAGATATTTCTGATGAGTATATTAAGTATGTAAGACCACTGATTCAGGGAACTAATATTGCGGAGTATTCAGATGGGGTGCCGGTTCATCTGAAGCCTGCTTATTACAGATAACATAAAATATTAAATAAAAATAAAAATGACAGCATGCTATTGACAGCGTGCTGTCATTTTTGTAATATAGCAAAGCGACTTAAGATTTTTATTAAAAGAATGGCAGGTTCGTATGTCGTTTTGTTACGAAGGGAGCAGATATGCAGCGAGAGTCACTCCATTGTGGAGAACTTATAAAGCGTCTTAATGATATTCTTGGAAGATGTGCCAATGAGGAGTTAAGAGCAGATGACATGACATCTTCACAGGTTAAGATGCTTATGATAATTAATGAAACTAAAGATGAATGTATTACGCTTAAGGAGCTAGAGAAGCACTTTGGCGTAGCCCAGGCGACAATAGCGGGAACAGCAGCAAGGCTTGAAAAGAAGGGGATGATAGAAAGCTTCTATGACCCTTCAGATAAGAGAGTCAAGCATGTGAGAATAACAGACAAGGGCAGAGCCATGTGCGTTCATGCAGGCAAGGCAATGCATGACAAAGAAAAATGGTTTCTTTCATCGCTTTCTGCTGATGAAAAAGAAGAATTACACCGTCTGTTACAAAAAGTATATGATGATGTGAATAACTGCGAAAGGAAGTGTAAGAAATGTTAAAAACTTTATCGGCATATATTGGTGAGTATAAAAGAGTCTCGATAAAGACGCCAATATATATAATTGTTGAAGTTCTTATGGAGATACTTATTCCGTTTGTTACGGCAAGTATTATCGATAAGGGTATTCAGGCGGGAGACATGAGCAAGGTGTTAATGTATGGCGGACTTATGCTTGTGCTTGCATTTATAAGTCTGTTTGCTGGAATTCAGGCAGGAAAATATGCGGCTTTGGCCTCTACCGGTCTTGCATGTAACTTAAGAGAGGGAATCTATTCGAATATCCAGAACTTCGCATTCTCTAATATAGACAAATACAGCACAGCTGGTCTTATTACACGTATGACTACTGATGTTACAAATGTGCAGAATGCATATCAGATGATTTTAAGAATTGCAGTAAGAGCACCACTTATGATGATATGTAGTATGGTTATGTGTTTTGTTATCAATCCTACATTAAGTCTTATATTCTTAGGTGCGCTTATTTTTCTTGGGTTTGTACTTTTCTTTATTATATATAAGGTGACTCCAATATTCACAGAAGGTTTTGCCAAATATGATGATTTAAATGCAAGTGTCCAGGAGAATATCACAGGAATCAGAGTTGTCAAAGCATTTGTAAGAGAAGACCATGAGAATAAGAAATTCAGTAAGGCTGCCGAGAATCTTTATAAGATATTTGTTAAGGCAGAATCATGGCTTGCTTTCAACAATCCTATTATGATGTTTGTTATATATGGAAGTATTATTGCGCTTTCGTGGTTTGCGGCACATTTTATTACAGATGGAACTATGACAACGGGTAATCTGACATCAATGTTCAGCTATGTAATGAGCATGATGATGGCACTTATGATGCTTTCTATGATATTTGTTATGGTATCAATGAGTGCAGCGAGTGCAAGACGAATTGCTGAGGTTCTTAACGAGAAGGCAGATATAACTAATCCTGAGAATCCGGTGATGGCTGTTCCTGACGGAAGAATTGATTTCAACCATGTGAACTTCACATACAAGAAAGACAGCGACAAGGATGCTCTTGAAGACATAGATATCCATATAAATGCGGGCGAAACAATCGGTATTATAGGCGGAACGGGCTGCGGTAAGTCAAGCTTCGTTAATCTGATAAGCCGACTGTACGATGTTAAGGATGGTTCTGTATGCGTAGGCGGAATTGATGTAAGAGACTACGACCTCGAAACTCTTCGTAATGAGGTTTCAGTTGTTCTTCAGAAAAATGTGCTTTTCTCAGGAACTATTCTTGATAATTTGAGATGGGGTGATGAAAATGCGTCTGAGGAGGATTGCATAGAAGCCTGCCGTCAGGCCTGTGCAGATGAATTCATTGAGAGAATGCCTGATAAATACAATACATGGATTGAGCAGGGTGGAAGCAATGTTTCCGGTGGTCAGAGACAGAGACTCTGTATCGCAAGAGCGCTGCTTAAGCACCCGAAGGTTCTTATTCTTGATGATTCAACAAGTGCTGTTGATACAGCCACAGACGCTAAGATTAAGAAAGCATTTGCAACAAAGATACCAGGAACTACCAAGATTATCGTATCACAGAGAATTTCAAGTATTCAGGACGCAGACAGAATATTGGTGCTTGAGAATGGCTGTGTGAGTGGTTTTGATACTCATGAAAATCTTGTTGAGAACAATAAGGTTTACCGCGAAATCTACGAGGTCCAGACACAGGGCGGCGGTGATTTTGACGAGGCAGGAGAATAGGAGGCAGCATATGGATAAGAATATTGATATGAAGAATAAAAAGAATAAAGAAAATCCACTTCCTCTTATGAAGAGGCTGCTTGGATATATTTTAAAGAATTACAAGTTTTCGTGTATAGCAGTGCTTGTGTGTATTCTTGTTTCAGCGCTTACAACACTGATAGCAACGCTGTTTATCCAGAAGCTTATTGACAGTTATATTATTCCGCTGACACAGTCAGCAGTACATGATTATGCACCGCTTGCAGGCGCACTTATCAAGCTCGCTGCAGTTCTTATAGTCGGTGTATTATGTTCATATTGCTACAACAGAATTATGGTAAATGTTGGTCAGGGAACTTTAAAGAAGTTGAGATTAGAGCTGTTTACTAATATGGAGTCACTTCCTATTAAGTATTTTGATACTCATGCACACGGCGATATCATGTCAGTATATACTAACGATATCGACACATTAAGACAGCTTATAAGTCAGAGTATACCTCAGGTTATCAATTCATGCATTACACTTGTATCTACATTTGTAAGTATGATTGTGCTTGATATTCCGCTTACAATCGTATCGGTTGTGATGGTTGTTATTATGCTTTATGTAACTTCTAAACTGAGTGCACTTTCCGGAAAATATTTTGTTGAGCAGCAGAAGGATATCGGTAAGGTTAATGCTTATATCGAGGAAATGATGGAAGGACAGAAGGTTGTCAAGGTGTTCTGCCACGAGGATAAAAGTATTGAGCAGTTTAAGGAGATTAACAACAGGCTTCGTGAGAGTGCAAACAATGCGAACAAGGTTGCTAATATCACAATGCCTGTTAATGGTAATATAGGTAATATCAGCTATGTATTATGTGCAATAGTTGGTGGTATTCTTGCTCTGAGTGATTTTTCAGGACTTACTATTGGTACACTTGTTGCTTTCTTAAGTTTAAATAAGAGCTTCACACAGCCTGTAACCCAGATAAGCCAGCAGGTGAGCAGTATCGTTATGGCGATGGCTGGTGCCGGAAGAGTATTTGAGTTATGTGATGAGAAGCCGGAGGTTGACGAAGGTTTCGTTGAGCTTGTAAATGTAAGATACAACAAGAACAAAGAGCTTATCGAGACAGAGGAAAATACTGAGATGTGGGCTTGGAAGAAGCCTGCAAAGGATGGTAACAGTGCAGAGTACACAAGACTTGCTGGTGATGTAACATTTGACGGAGTTGACTTTGGCTATAATCCGGACAAAATGGTACTTCACGATATTAAAATGTATGCTACACCGGGACAGAAGATTGCATTTGTTGGAAGTACCGGAGCAGGAAAAACTACAATTACTAATCTTATCAACAGGTTCTATGATATTCAGGATGGTAAGATCAGATATGATGGAATTAACATCAACAATATTAAGAAAAATGATTTAAGACGAAGCCTTGGTATCGTTCTTCAGGATACTAACCTATTTACGGGTACAATCATGGATAATATCAGATACGGAAGACTTGAGGCGAGTGATGAGGAATGCATCGCAGCAGCAAGACTTGCCAATGCTGACGGATTCATCAAGAGACTTCCTGATGGCTATAACACTGTGCTTCATGGCGGAGGTGCTAATTTAAGCCAGGGACAGAGACAGCTTCTTGCAATTGCAAGAGCAGCGGTAGCAGACCCACCTGTACTTATTCTTGATGAAGCTACTTCATCTATTGATACAAGAACAGAGCGACTTGTCCAGAAGGGTATGGATGCGCTTATGTCAGGAAGAACATCATTTGTTATTGCACACAGACTTTCTACAGTCCGCAATGCAGACTGTATTATGGTTATGGAACAGGGAAGAATTATCGAGCGTGGAACACACGACCAGCTCATGGAAGAGAAGGGCAGATATTATCAGTTGTATACTGGTAAGAGCATATCAGCGTAGAGACAGAAACAAAAAAGCAGGTTAGGAAATTCCCTACCTGCTTTTTGTTATGTAATAATATTATTATGAATTAATATTAAGATGTCTTGGAAGACCGTCTACCATGATTGGTGAAAGCTCAGCCTGGATAAGTGGTCTGATGTAGTGGATGAGGTCGTCTGTTACGAAGTCATCATCTGTAATCCACTCAAGAGGAACTTTCTTCTCGATGTTAGCAATCTGGTGAACATCGTTAGTCTCTGTGATGCACATATATGGGTCATCAGAAACTCTCTTAAGAACGACAACCTTACCTGTCTCGCCTTCAAATGCAGCCTTAACAGCAGCACCACCAACGTTGTATGCTTCTGTGATATCTGTACGGCTTGTCATATGAGCTGCACAACGCTGAAGTGTTGAAAGCTCGATAGCACGAGTCTTGATGCCAAGTTCAGCACCAATCTTGTTAGCAAGGAATTTAGCTGAACCAGCAAGCTGCTTGTGGCCAAATGCATCTACGAACTCTACATGCTCTGAAAGCTCGAATACATATCTTCCGTCAGCAACCTTAATACCTTCTGAAACAGCGATAACCATTGAACGGCCCTTAGCTGCAATTTCTTTAACTCTTGCCATGAAATGGTCGATATCAAATACTTTCTCTGGAAGGTAGATAAGGTCTACACCTTCGCAGTCATCACTCTTTGCAAGAGCAGCAGCGGCTGTAAGCCATCCGGCATTACGTCCCATAATCTCTACAATAGTAACTGTAGGATAATCATATACAAGACCATCTCTGATGATTTCCTTCATAGTAGCTGCGATAAACTTGGCAGCAGAACCAAATCCTGGTGTGTGGTCTGTAACAGCTAAGTCATTATCAATAGTCTTAGGTACACCCATGAATTTAATATCGCTTCCGGTAACGATTGCGTAATCAGATAACTTCTTGATAGTATCCATTGAGTCGTTACCACCAATATAGAAGAAATATTTGATATCAAGATCATCAAGAATCTTGAAAATTTTATCAAATGTTTCTCTGTCTTCGCTTATCTCAGGGAGCTTGTACCTGCATGAACCAAGATAAGATGAAGGTGTTCTCTTTAATAAATCGATATCCATTGTAGAGTTAATCTTCTCTGAAAGGTCAACATACTGACCATCAAGAAGTCCCTTAATACCGTGGAGCATACCATAAACTTTCTTAGCTCCTCTGTCTATGGCTGTCTTATATACCCCAGCAAGACTTGAGTTGATAACAGAAGTAGGTCCTCCTGACTGTCCAACTATAACATTACCATCCATATTATATTCTCCTCCGAATCATATTTCTGCATAAAAATGCAAGTGATTATGTGCATAGTTTAGCACAATTTCTATAATCATACAACTTAAATGTTGAATATATTAATAATTATATTTATGCAAATGTACAGGCTTTTATGATATAATTTTCAAGGTGATTTTAATGCCGTATGTACGAGATTATGTTTATGGGCAGGAATGGAGAACTATATGTCAGTTAAGATTAATTCTTACAAAGGAAGAAGCATTAGACCAGTATACAAGGAGAGAATCAAGAAGGATGAATATTCTAATGCAATTGACAGAATATGTAATAGATATAAGTTAGGACACATTAAGCAGAATGAGTCTGGCAGGGAATATAAGAACAGGATGAATAAGCTGTTTTCAGATGATGTGATACAGAGTATGAAGAAATATTCGCATCATGGACGTACAAGCCTTTTCGGGCACAGCGTACATGTTTCTTATTATAATTATCTTGTGTGCAAGAAATTACATCTTGATGAGAAGGCAGGAGCTAAGGCAGGACTTTTACATGACCTGTTTCTGTACGACTGGCACAAGTATTCGCCTGGGAAGGGTGAGAGACTTCATGGTTTTGAGCATCCTACAAAGGCACTTAAGAATGCAGGAAAGTATTTTGATATAACAGAAAAAGAGGGAGACATGATTGCAAAGCATATGTTTCCATTGACAGTTACACCACCAAAATATAAAGAAACATTTGTTATTGTACTTGTAGATAAATTCTGCAGCTTTAATGAGGTGCTGGATGATTTCATACACAGGAAGTTCTGTGGAGCAAAGGATACAAGAATTAAATGGTTTGGTGCAGGTAAGGGAGAGAAACGATGAAATATTTAAGTGAAGAGCAGAATAAATGCTTTGTGGGAACCGGAGAACTTAATAAAGCTGGTGATAGTCTGGCCGTTTTCCTTGACAAATACGACCCTGATAAATATCAGAACCCATGCAACACGGTGGATACACTTGTATTTACAAAGGAAGATTCACAGGTTAAGAGGATTCTGCTTATAAAGAGAGGCAATCATCCGTGTATTGGATTGTGGGCGTGTCCGGGAGGCTTTGTTGAGTTTAGAGAGAATCTCTACGATGCGGCTTTAAGAGAGCTTCAGGAGGAAACCGGTCTGCATGATATTGAGGCAGAACAGCTTAAATCATATGGCGATTATGACCGTGACCCAAGAACAAGGATTATTACAACAGCATTTGTTGCATTGATAGATGAAGGCAGCCAGAAGGCACAGGCAGGTGATGATGCAAGAGAGGCCGGATGGTTTGATATATCAGATGAGCTGATTAATAAGACAGAGGATAAGCTGCTTGTTAAAGAAGAATGGCTATGCAGGCTGTCAAATGCTGATAAGAATATTAATATCTGTGCAAGGGTGGAAGTTACCTATAGAAAAGGTATTCTTAAGAACCGCACATATAAGGTTGTTGACGGCAATGGGCTGGCAGCAGACCATGCGGCTATTATACTGGAAGGATACCATCATGTTAAGGAGGCACTTAACGCATGAGCGAGAAGATAAAGAAGAACGAGAAAGCTAAGAAGCAGACATGGAGGGCTGGCAATATGCTCTATCCTGTGCCTGCTGTTATGGTAAGCTGTGCAAGAAAAGGAGAGAAGCCTAATATTATTACGGTTGCATGGGCAGGAACTGTATGCTCTGATCCGGCGATGGTTTCAATATCTGTAAGAAAAGAACGCTACAGCCATGACATTATTAAGGAAACGGGAGAATTCGTTATTAATCTTACAACAAGAAAGCTTGCAAGAGCCACAGATTATTGTGGAGTAAAATCTGGCAGGGACGTTGACAAATTTGCAGATATGCATCTTACAGCAGTACCCTCAGTTAAGATTGAAGCTCCGGCAATTGCAGAAAGTCCTGTCAATATCGAATGTAAGGTAAAGCAGGTGTTAGAGCTTGGAAGCCACGATATGTTTATAGCAGAGGTTATGGCTGTAAATGTAGCTGAAAGCCTGTTAGACGAGAAGGGAACACTGCATTTGTCAGACGCAGACCTTATCGCATATTCGCATGGAAGATATTATGGACTTGGTGATTTCATAGGTAAGTTCGGATATTCTGTGCAGAAGCCGTCTAAGACAAAATCTTCCAGAAAGAAAAAATAGGGTTTACAAACCAAATATCATATGTTAGTATAAATGTTACGAAATTGTTACAAAGATATTACAAGAAGATGACTATATATTAATATAATATTTGGAGGACATTATGGAACGCTTGTCAAGATATGGCAGACGAATGAGAATAACACTCATTAAGACAATGATGGTTGCTTGTTTTGTATGTATTGTTGCTATTCCATTTTTATCAAAGAAATTATTAAAAACGGAAGCTAATTATTACAGTATTACAATTAACGGAATCAAGGTTGGAGCAGCTAATACGGAAGAAGAGGTTATTGTTGCGCTGGCATCAGCAAGGCAGGAACTTAGTGCACAGTATGAAGAAATCGTGTACATGGATCCTGATATAGAGATTGCCAAAGAGAATAAAGCAGTTGCACAGAGAATGAGTGTGGACGAGTTGTCTGGTGCAATATATAGTTACATGTTTGATAATGTTATGGATGTTGATTTCCATATGAATTATACAGTAAGACTTGGTGATTTTGTTGTAACATTGGAATCAAAGGATGCAGTTGTTTCTTTATTTGAGAAGCTTATTGCCAAATATGATCCCAATAATGCTTTTACAGTATCACTTGATACGGTTGATGCAGCGACAGGTACTTATGGAATAAGTGTGAATGAAAAGGCTACGGAAACTACAGCAGCAGAGATTGTATCCTCTGCAATTAGTGGTACAGCAATTTCACAGGACGGAGAGACAGTAGCTAATGGAGATGGTCTTATTGGAATTGGATTCGATGTTGATGTAGTTGTTGTGGAAGTTCCTACGGATAATGCAACTGTAACATCAGTAAATGACGCTTATGAGAGCATTACTAAAGAACACGAAGAAAAGACAGTATATACAGTTGAAGCTGGTGATACATTATCGGTTATTGCACAGAATAATGGACTTACAATGTCACAGCTTCTTGAGCTTAATTCTAATCTTACAGAGGACAGTGTAATTGCACCGGGGGATTCAATTGTTGTTACAGTTCCTAAATCAGAGATATCTGTTCTTACAACTTATCAGATGACTTATGAAGAAGATTATGAAGCAGAGCCTGATTATGAGGATGACAACACTAATTACAGAGGAACTAATACAGTTATTTCTGAAGGAACCGTTGGTCACAGATCTGTTATAGCAGAAGTTACCTACACTAATGGTAACGAAACAGGCAGAACATATGTTAAGGAGACTATTATTAAAGAATCCGTTCCGAAGACTATTGCAGTCGGAACGCTAACACCTCCAACATATTTAAGACCAATATCAGGAGGAACCTTATCATCCGAATTTGGTTACAGATGGGGAAGTTTCCACAAGGGTGTTGACTGGTATGTTACGCAGGGTACAACAGTTACAGCCGCCGCTGCAGGAACGGTTACCAGAGCTGGATGGTATGGCGATTACGGATATTGTGTTGATATTACACATAGTAATGGCACTATGACAAGATATGGTCACTTAAGTTCAGTGAAAGTAAGCGTTGGTCAGAGTGTTTCTCAGGGACAGGCTATTGCAGCATCAGGTAATACAGGCTATAGTACAGGCCCACATCTTCATTTTGAAATATGGGTTGGAGGAACTGTAGTGAATCCGCTCAATTACGTTAATAAGAATTAATAAGTATTAAATAGGCTGCCCTGTTAAGGACAGCCTTTATTATGTAAATAAATGTATTTTAAATGCATATAATAAAATAAGGGTGAAATTGCCATATTTTTATAAATGTATTTTCAGGGAAAATCTTTACAAATCGAAGTTCTGTGATATACTTTATAAGATGTGACTATTATGTTTAGAGGTGCTATATGGAACAATATGTTGTCAAGGGTGGAGTGCCACTCAGAGGAAAAGTTTCCATTGGTGGTGCAAAGAATGCGGCTTTAGGTATTCTTGCGGCAGCAATTATGACAGATGATACTGTAACAATTGAAAATGTACCTAATGTTAGAGACACAAGAGTTTTACTTCAGGCTATAGAAGGAATTGGTGCTAAGGTTAAGTATGTTTATAACAATTCCGTTCAGATAAATGGTGGTTCAATCTGTGATACCAATGTAGAATATGATTATATAAGAAAAATAAGAGCATCTTACTATCTGTTAGGTGCTTTACTTGGTAAGTACAATGAGGCTCATGTTGCACTCCCAGGAGGATGCAATATCGGAAGCCGTCCAATTGACCAGCATATCAAGGGCTTTAAGGCACTTGGTGCGGATGTTGATATAGATTGTGGAGTTGTACATGCAAAGGCAGAGAAGCTTACAGGAGCTCATGTTTATTTTGATGTTGTAACAGTTGGTGCAACAATTAACCTTATGATGGCTTCATGTATGGCAGAGGGAGACACTATTCTGGAAAATGCGGCTAAGGAACCGCATATAGTTGATGTAGCGAATTTCCTTAATTCTATGGGTGCTAACATTAAAGGTGCAGGAACTGATGTAATCCGTATCAAAGGCGTTAAGAGACTTCACGGATGTACTTATTCTATTATTCCGGATCAGATTGAGGCCGGAACATTTATGATGGCAGCAGCAGCTACACATGGTGATGTTGTTATTCAGGATATTATTCCTAAGCATATGGAATCAATATCTGCAAAGTTAATTGAGATGGGATGCAGGATTGAGGAAGGTGATGACAGCTTAAGAGTTATAGCAGAGGGCTGTACACTTAGGAGTACTAATGTTAAGACTTTGCCATATCCTGGATTTCCAACGGATATGCAGCCACAGATTTCAGTTGTACTTGCACTTGCTGAAGGTTCAAGTATGGTAACTGAGAGCATATTTGAGAACAGATTCAAATATGTAGATGAGCTTGGAAGAATGGGTGCCAAGATTAAGGTTGAGGGTAACACAGCCTATATTGAAGGTGTTAAAAGTTTTTGTGGTGTGCAGCTTAATGCTCCGGATTTAAGAGCTGGTGCGGCACTTGTTATTGCTGCGCTCGCAGCAGATGGTATATCAGAGATTGATGATATTGAGTATATCCAGAGAGGTTATGAGGATTTTGAAGGAAAGATTACTAACCTTGGTGGAATTATTAAACGAGTTGATTCTGAGAGAGAACTTCAGAAGTTCAGGCTCAAGATAGGTTAATTGCAGGCTGTAGCGGATATTCCGTTACAGCTGTTTTAATTTATATTTAATAAAATTAATACATTTGTAATGTTACAAATATCCCTGTATATGGTAGTATTGAGAGGAAAAGGGGTTAATTATGAAGCTAAAGAATAAGTTGTATATTTCTTTCTGTATTATGGTTATACTTCCTGTGCTGCTGAGTGGTCTTGCTCTGGGAGGTCTGTATTGTGTACAGAAGGAAAGCATTGAGAGAACATATAATGTAGATGATGGGGCAATTCTCGTTGGCGTATATTCACCTATAATACTTTTTGGAAAGATTACTGACAGCATATATAAGGATATGAAGACGGAGGTTGATACTTCGCCGGAGCAGTTTACTAATAAGGAATATCTTGATGAATTATCAGGAGAGCTGTCATCTAAGATGTCCTGTCTTGTTGTAAGAAGGAATGGAATTATTATATATAATTCAACAGAAGCACCAGACAGCGAAATTGTAAAGATTCTTCCTGATTATTCTGCTGATGAAGAGAATGTTTCTGATGTTGGAACTTACAAGGGTGGGGAGTACCAGAGTCTTATAAAACAGCTTAATTTTAAGGATTCAGAAGATAATTTTTACAGCGTGTCAATTGTTACTTCATTGAAACAGATTCTTCCACAGGTTAAGACATTTATAATGCAGGTTATATTTGTTATAATTATGGTGTTAATTATTACAAGTCTTGGACTTACTCTGTGGATATACAGTTCTATTGTTAAGCCACTTAATAAGCTGAAGCTTGCAACTGATAATATTAAGGAAGGTAATATGGATTTCGAGATGCCAAAGGTATCTAATAATGAAATCGGAGATGTATGCCGGGATTTTGAGGAGATGAGAGTCGTACTTAAGCAGAGTGCGGAGGATAAGATTAAGTCTGATGCCGAGGAAAAGGAGCTTATCAGAAATATTTCACATGACTTAAAGACACCGCTTACGGCTATTAAAGGATATGTGGAAGGCTTGCGTGACGGAATTGCCAACACGCCTGAAAAGCAGGCTAAGTATATCCAGACTATTGCTAACAAGGTTAATGATATGGACAAGCTGATTGATGAGCTTACTATATATTCAAGGCTTGATACTAACAGGGTTCCATATACATTTGTCAGATGTAATGTAAGTGACTACTTTGGAGACTGTTGTGAAGAGATAGGCACTGAGCTTGAGGCAAGCCAGATTGAACTGGAATATAATGACCATCTCACTGAGCCGGCATATATGAATGTTGATCCGGAGCAGCTAAAGAGGGTTGTTAATAATATTATAAGTAACTCAGTTAAGTATATGGCTGAGGGACGACAGGGAAAGATTAAGATTGACCTGTATGATGAAGGCGACTACATTCATGCGATATTCTCAGATAATGGTATTGGCATTGCGGCTAAAGATGTTGAGAGAATATTTGAGCGTTTCTATAGAACTGATGAATCAAGAAACAGCAAGCATGGTGGAAGTGGTATAGGCCTTGCAATTGTTAAGAAGATTGTTGAGGACCACAAAGGAAAAATATGGGCAGAGAGTGTAGAGGGCGAAGGCACGACCATGCATCTTAATCTGCTTAAAGCAAAGGATGAAGAGAATCCTGAGAATGCATAATGAAACTACACGAAAGGGGACTGGCTATGAGCAAGATATTAATTGTAGAAGATGAAGAGAGTATTGCAGATATTGAGAAGGATTACCTTGAACTTAACGGATATGAGGTTGAGGTATGTAATGATGGAACAAGTGGCCTTGCGGCTGCACTGCATGAGGATATTGATATGTGTATCCTTGATATCATGCTTCCCGGAACTGATGGTTTCGAGATATGCAAGCAGGTAAGAGAAGTTAAGGATATTCCTATTATCATGGTATCTGCCAAGAAGGAAGATATTGATAAGATAAGAGGACTTGGAGTTGGTGCGGATGATTACATGACCAAGCCATTCAGCCCTAGTGAGCTTGTTGCAAGAGTAAAGGCACATCTTGCAAGATATGACAGACTTGTAAGTAATTCTAAGAACAATAACAATATTATTGAAATCAGAGGAATAAAGATTGATAAGACAGCAAGAAGAGTATTTGTTAATGGTGAGGAGAAGCCATTTACAACGAAGGAATTCGACCTTCTTACGTTCCTTGCAGAGAATCCTAACCATGTCTTCACTAAGGAAGAACTTTTCAAGGAAATCTGGGATATGGATTCAATCGGTGACATCGCAACTGTAACTGTCCACATCAAGAAAATCAGAGAGAAGATTGAGCTTGATACAAGCAAGCCTCAGTATATTGAGACTATATGGGGTGTTGGTTACCGCTTTAAGATGTAATTGACTAACCGCATGCTTGGTATGCTGGTGAAGTGACGGATTTAATTAACCAAAAGCCTACTAATCTACCAATAAATCTAGTTTTAGTAGGCTTTTTAGAAGTTTATTCTGCTGGTTGATATGGCATAGACCTACGAAAAGAGATGTATAAGCTCTTTTCGTAGGTCTTTTTTGATGATAAATGTATGTATATGACTGAGATGTGAGCGAAAAAGCCTACTAACTAGCCAAGAGAAATGGATTGAGTAGGTGATTCGCAATGCAAAAAAGTTGAATGACGTGAAAAAAGCCTACGAAATGCACACAAAAATGTGATTTCGTAGGTCTTTGAAAAACTGCGCAGTATATCAACTCAATAATCAAGCCAGATACATCACTGAAGCCCATCAATTTATCACAAAATCCGGCGTAACAGAGTATGTCTTATTATCAATTGTAAGCGAAACAGCGCACAGTGCAATCTGATTTCTTTTAAATGCCACTGCTTTAACGGCGTTATCCATGCCGCAATAAGCAGTGGCATACTTATAATCTCCAACAAGCGGATGCCTGCGGCTTGCAAACTGTACTCTTATCTGGTGATGTCTGCCGGTAATCAGATGTATTCTTACATGTGTAATGTCTTTAACTTCATCATAAGATATCACTTCATATTCAAGCTTTGAAAGCTTTGCTTCTTTATCATTAGCGGCGGCGTCTGCCGGAACTATGGCTGATGTGTTCGTTCTTCCATCTTTCTTTAAATAATCAACAAAAGTTCCTTTTAGTTCGGATAGTTTTCCACATATTAAAGCTTCATATTGTTTATTAAATCCGCCTTCTTTCTGCATTAGTGTGGAATACTTTGCTGCTGCAGACTTATTCTTTGCAATAAGCACAAGTCCCGAAACCGGCCGATCAAGGCGGTTGATTATTGCTGCATATGCAGGCTTTCCCTGTGAAGCGTTGTAAGTCATAACTTCGCTTACAAGGTCTAAATCAAATCCTTTCGCACCCTGGGATAGCTGTCCGGCTGGTTTATTAACTATAATAATGTCTTTGGTTTCGTGCATTATATTAAGCATGGTTGTGTCCTTTTAATGTTTTTATTAAGAATACATGCGTTTTAATAATTAATCAACAACATTCGGCGAATAAATGTCCCAGCCACGCACACACTAATTAAACGATAATTATTAGCAGGTGTGAGGTGGCATATGGGTGAAAATGTGTGGGATTTCAGGAAGCGGCTGACATTGCTTTTTGGCAGTGCTGTTATTATTGCGGTGGTTTTCTTTATATTCAAGGTGCTTTTTTATTATGTGTGGCCGTTCATGCTTGCATTCTGTTTTGCGGTGCTGCTTCAGAAGCCGATAGTGGGGCTGGCGAAACTTTTAAGGGAGAAAAAGACGCTTGCCGCGAGTATAGTTGTAACAATGGTGACGCTTATAATTCTTTCAGTGCTGTTGTATGTCGGTTATATGGCGTTTCGCGAACTTAAAGATTTCATAGCCAATTTTGATGAGAACATTAACAGCCTTGATGGGCAGTTTAAGCTTGTATGCTGCCGTATTGATGGCTGGATTAAGTTGAAAGAAGGCTGCAGTTACGCATTTTTTGAAAAATGTAAAGGGATAATTATAGATGGAGACGGACAGCAGATGTTCTTTACAATTATGAGAAAACATTCTGTTCCGGTTATAACATGGTGCGTTATGGCGGTTGCCGGACTTGTGGTGTGCTTTATTGGAACGATATATGCGGCGGCTGGAATTGAGAAGTACAGAAGCTGGCGGGAGAACACTATATTTAAGGACGAAGTCGGGGCGGTGCATGTGGGACTTCGGACTTTGATAAATGTATATTTCAGGGTGCAGCTTATTATAATGTCGATAAATATTGTGGTGTGTTCAACAGCATTTTTAATGATAGGCAATCCATATGCGATTCTTCTTGGTGTGCTGACTGGGATTATTGACGCACTTCCGATATTTGGTACGGGAACGGTACTGATACCATGGGCTGTGGGAAGCCTGCTTTTCGGACATGTGAAAAATGCGGTGATTCTTGTGGTGTTGTATATTGTCACATATTTTGTGAGGGAGATTATGGAGTCAAAATGTATGGGTGACAGAATGGGAATTGCGCCATTTACAATGCTTGCGGTTATATATATCGGGATACTTGTGTATGGGGTTGTCGGATTTATTCTTGGACCAATATCATATTGTATAATAAAAGCACTTGTTCTTTACTTGAAAAGCATTTTAGAACATGATAAACTCTAGTGGTGCCGTCAATGGCAGGCGGACAATGCGAAGCAGCATTCGCATCAGGCTCCGTATGAAACGGGTCTGTAATGTCATAGAAAGAGGTTTATTATGGCAGAAGATAAGAAATTAGTAGAAGCGATTACATCCATGAAAGAGGATTTCGCTCAGTGGTACACAGATGTGTGTAAGAAGGCAGAGCTTATGTCTTACTCAAGCGTCAAGGGATGCATGATTTTTAAGCCGGCTGGATATGCAATCTGGGAGAATATTAAGAATGAGATGGACAGAAGATTCAAGGAAACAGGTGTTGAGAATGTTTATCTTCCAATGTTCATTCCAGAGAGCCTTCTTGAGGTTGAGAAGGATCATGTAGAAGGATTTGCACCAGAAGTTGCATGGGTAACTTATGGCGGACTTAATCCACTTCAGGAAAGAATGTGTGTAAGACCTACATCAGAGACACTTTTCTGTGATTTCTATAAAGATGAGATACAGTCATACAGAGATTTACCAAAGGTATATAACCAGTGGTGTTCAGTTGTAAGATGGGAAAAGGAGACAAGACCATTCCTTCGTTCAAGAGAGTTCTTATGGCAGGAAGGCCATACAGCACATGCTACAGCAGAAGAGGCTGAGGCACGTACACAGCAGATGCTTAACCTTTACGCTGACTTCTGTGAGGAAGTTCTTGCAATTCCTGTAATTAAGGGACGTAAGACTGATAAGGAGAAGTTTGCAGGAGCAGAGGCTACTTATACTATCGAGGCGCTTATGCATGATGGTAAGGCCCTCCAGTCAGGTACAAGCCATAACTTTGGTGATGGATTTGCCAGAGCATTTGGCATCCAGTACACAGACAAGGATAATAAGTTAAAATATGTTCACCAGACTTCATGGGGAACAACAACAAGACTTATTGGTGCTGTTATTATGACTCACGGTGATGATTCAGGACTTGTGCTTCCACCTAAGGTTGCACCTGTTCAGGTTGATGTTATTCCTATTATGCAGAAGAAGGCAGGCGTTCTTGACAAGGCTTATGAAGTTGGACAGGCTCTTAAGGCAGCAGGACTTCGTGTTAAGGTTGATGATTCAGATAAGAATCCTGGCTGGAAGTTCTCTGAGCAGGAGATGCGTGGTATCCCTGTAAGAGTTGAGATGGGACCAAGAGATATCGAGGCTAATCAGGCTGTTATTGTTCGTCGTGATACAAGAGAGAAGATTACTGTATCTATCGATGAGCTTGCAGACAGAATTCCAGAAATTCTTGATACTATCCAGAAGGATATGCTTGAGAGAGCAAGAGCTCACAGAGAAGCTCATACATATACAGCTCTTAATTATGATGAATTTAAGGATACAGCAGCTAATAAGGCTGGATTCATCAAGGCTATGTGGTGTGGAGACCAGGCTTGTGAGGACAAGATTAAGGAAGATACTACATGTACATCAAGATGTATGCCATTTGCACAGGAGAAGTTAAGTGATGTGTGCGTATGCTGTGGTAAGCCGGCTAAGGCTATGGTTTACTGGGGTAAGGCATATTAATCATAATTATTTATAGGATTTTTGAGAATGGAGTCCCTTTCGGCAGTATTGCCGTAGGGGGCTTTTTTATAATCTGGAGGGTATTTTACATTTATACATATTCTTAATAAAATATATATTGACATATAATTAAAAATGTGATAACAATATATTAAAAGAAATATTTCTTATATCTGACGCAATTGACATGATTTTATCTAATCAGGCAGTTGCTTATCAAAGCAGGATAGTCATTCAGCAATAACCCATTAACACATAATTGAATAATGCAGGCTTGTTTTAGATATCTGTAGATGCTAATATATTTATATAGACAATATTAGTATATGTGCGTGGATATCTGCCTGCGAAAGAGACGAGGAGGATATCTATGGCAGAGAAGAAAGACAATGTAACATCTAAATTTAAGGACAATGTATTCTGTATGCTGTACAGGGATAAGAAGAATCTTTTAGAACTGTATAATGCACTTAACAATTCAGCTTACACGAATGTGGATGATTTGCAGGTGACTACATTAAACGGCGGTTCATACATGAAGTATAAGAATGATGCTTCATTTTTACTATGTATGAGCCTGTATATGTTTGAGCAGCAGTCGAGTAAGAATCCTAATATGCCGTTAAGATTTTTGCACTATGTATCAGATGTATTCAGGGAGCTGTTTAGTAATTCCATGCTTCACAGAAGAAGTATGATTAAGATTCCTGTTCCGCATTTTGTGACATTTTACAATGGCTTGGAAAAATGGATTGAAGATGAGGAGGAAATCAGGCTGTCAGATATGTATGAGATATCGACAGACAATCCAGAGCTGGAGCTTAAGGTGCGTGTTATCAACATTAATAAAGATGTACATATCCTTAATAAGTGCAAAACGCTGCGTGATTACATGACATTTGTTAATAAGGTTAGATTCAAGATGGGTGTTGAAGGGGACGATGTCAGGATTGCGGTAACAGAGGCGATGGACGAATGTATAGATGAGGATATACTTGTCGATTTCTTTGAAAAGCACAGGGAGGAGGTCGTCGAAGTGAGTATATATGATTATGATGAGGAAGAAGTCAGGAGAGTGTTGGCTGAGGAGTATGCGCAGGAAGTTGCACAGGGAATGGCGCAGGAAATAGTAGAGAAAGCTGCTAAGGAGGCTTCTGAAAAAGCATTTGCGGAGGGCGAACAATCTATGATGATTAATCAGATTATAAAAAAGGTAAAGAAATCAAAAACTCTGGAGACAATAGCCTCAGAACTTGAGGAAGAAGTGGCAGATATCAAGCCGATATATGATGTAGTGATTGCGGCTGCACCTGATTACAACATTGATATAATTAAAAATAAACTCGCAATTAATTAAAAGAATCCCTCACCAAAGCCGATGTAATTGATATGTATCCAGAATAGAAGGCAGCTGGTGAGGGTTATTTTATGATTATATTATTTGATATGTTCAATCATTGCAATAAGAGTAGCTTTATCATTGAGCTTAGGGTTCTCTATAACGATATCAAGCAGGGATTTCAGTGTTTCACCGATTTCGTGTCCCTGAAGGCCATATTCAATAAGGTCATTTCCTGATATGTCGAGGGCTTTTATTGTAAAACAGTCACCGCGTGCAAGAATATCTGTTCCAAGACGCTTTAATGTGAGAAGATGCTTTACCTTCGCCGGATTACTTATTCCTGTGGTGTCTTCAGATGCCTGGATTACAGCCATCATAAGCTCATGCCACAGAGGCAGGAAATCTCTGCCATACTTATTAAGGGCAGTACGAACAGCCGGTTCAGTTTCTTCTATATCCATCTTTGATAATTCAACAAGCTTTGATACTGTGTTAACTGTCTTGTTATCCAGCTTAAGTGCACGGAGAAA
>ERZ791731.489-NODE-489-length-22191-cov-3.87739_pt1 | contig 22191 bp, 17 predicted proteins | sample MGYA00509954_ERZ791731 | MGnify/ENA primary metagenome ERZ791731 (study PRJEB30046, sample SAMN00715134) | human gut metagenome | study: EMG produced TPA metagenomics assembly of the A metagenome-wide association study of gut microbiota in type 2...
CTTCATCATTGCCTTCGAGAAAAAGTTTCCATTTAATATAACTTTCGTCTTGAATCTGCATAGATAATCATTCTTAAATTCCGGTATCTGTCGGATTTTTATCGGGAAATAGCGGGCTATAAAGAATTGTTTGCTTCAATACCTGCAACCTGCCGTCTTTTACAAACTTTTCACCACGTTCTGAAAGATGACCAACCATAGCTTGGCGGAGTTCCTCTAATTGACGTTTATATTTTTTGTCTGTTACGACATTTTTTAGTTCGTGGGGATCTTTCGAGAGATCAAATAGCTCTTCAGTTCCAGTATGAAAACGCCAGATATATTTTATTTTCCCATCAGTAAGTGCACACCAATAATTATCAGGGCTATAACAAGTTGCATGCTCTAAATCAATGTATTTCCTCCATTGGTTGGTTTTACCTTCCATTAAACGTAGCAAGGACTGTCCATCCATATCCTGTGGGACAGAACCACCAGCTATTTCAAGGAAAGTAGGTAATAAATCACGTAATTCTACCGGTTGGGCAATTTTGTTACCTTTAGTAAAGTGATAGCTTGCCGGCCATTTTACGATATAAGGAACATGTACCGAACCTTCGTAAGGATATGTTTTGCGCCAGTGATGATGATCTCCTAACATATCACCGTGGTCGGAAATATAGCAGATGAGTGCATTATCATATATGCCTTTTTCTTTTAATGTTTTGACTACCTTACCTATTTCTTCATCAATGAAAGTTACATTGGCATAATAATGCCGGCGTGAATCTTTTGCATATTCCTCACCAAAGTTACCATAAGGAGCGTCTTTTTTCACTTTATGGGGATCCTTTAGTTGGGCATACGGTTTGTCTTTACACCATTCTCCTACCCACGGTTCGGGTATATTCCGGTTAGCATATTCGTCTATCAAACGTTGGGGCGGATCATAGGGACTATGTGGACGGGCAAAAGAGATTTTTAAGAATAACGGTTGGTTGTTGATACCTTCGTAATTGCGAATCATTTCACATGCCATCTCTCCTGTCCATGCGGTGGGATGTAACTGCTCCGGAAGTTTATAAGTAGCTGCTCCATGGTCATTCCAGCCAATATGGGTAGAATCGGGATTTAATCCCGGAGCTTGTATTTGAAACCACAATCGGTAATCGCTGATGAAATCGGGACTTTCTACGCGTCCGCTTTCATCTACCAATGTTCCCCGGAATCCATGCAGGGCCTTTTGTGGAAACCAGTGCATTTTTCCAATACCGAAACTATAGTAGTTTAAGTTTCCGAGCATGCGCGGCATTTCGTAGCGATATCGGGTGGCTACCCTGCCATACCCAAGCATACCGTGATGCCAGGGGGAGAGGCCGGTCAATAATCCGGAACGCGCCGGGGTACTGCTGGGCGTAGAAGAGTAACCATTTGTGAACAATGTGCCATCTTCTGCCAAGGCATCCATGTTCGGTGAAATGACAGAAGTATTTCCCATGCAGTTCATGGCATCTCCACGATGTTGGTCGGATATGATTAAAATGATATGAGGCTTTTGGATGACTTGGGCAAGAACGGATTGTGGAAGGATACAGCCTCCTGTAACCGCAAATAATGATGTTTTTAGTAAAAAAGGTGTTTTCATATTCTTAGGGGGTATCATGTTTTTCTGATTGACAAAAATACAATTTCTTTTTGAATAAAAGAAAAATAGTCGTGTTTTTACGCTCATTAAGGTTTTCTGGATTAACTATAAAAAAATAGTGACGCTATCCTCTCAGGATACCGTCACTATTTACTTGTTATAGCGTCACTATCCTTACCGGATAGCGTCACTATATTTTTCCCTTTTTTACTTCAATAAAAATTCATCAATTGCTTTCTTGTAAGTTGCTTTGTCAGCAGCTCCGCGGAAAAGCTGTGGATCTCCTTTCATGGGGATGAATACGAACAATGGAATACTTGTTGCGTTAAACAGGGCTGCCAGTTCTTTCTGCTTGTCCACATTTACTTTGTAGATTGTTATTTTCCCTGCATATTCCTTTGCCAATTCTTTCATGATAGGAGCTGTCTGGCGGCAAGGCCCGCACCAATCAGCGTATAGCTCGATAATGGCGGGCTTGTCACCTTTGTATTTCCACTCTTTTGATTTTTCATAATCGAAGACGTCTTTCAGAAACATTTCCTTGTTCATTACGACGACTTCACCGTTACCTGTTACCTCTTTTTTACCTTGACTGGCTTCTGCTTTGTCATTGAAAGCGTATACAATCACGCTTACCATGACAAGAGCCACCATTACTAATACTTTCTTCATTCGTTATCTTTATCTTTTTATGTATAATGTTTCTCGATAACCCCTTGCAGTTCGCTGCTATGGATTACGCCGGAATGTCTCCACACCGCTTCCCCATCCTTGAATACTATAAAGGTAGGTACGGCCTGTATACGATATTTAGTAGCCAGTTCTTCGTGCTGGTCAACGTCTATCTTTACAATCCGGGCTTTGTCACCTACAACTAATTTCAGTTCTTCCAAAACGGGTTTCATTGCTTTACAAGGTCCGCACCATTCAGCAAAGAAATCAACCAAAACGGGTACCGGTGACTTTATCAAATCTTCAAACTTTTCCATAATCTTTCCTTTCTTAAAGTTAAATGGCAGCCATTGAAGACTGCAAATATAAATTCTATTTCATTAATATAACGGGAAAAAACTGTTTTTGTTCACAAAATAGTAATCTTGAAGATATTATCTTGTAATGTAAAAGAGGGGACTTTACGTATCGAAACACACAAAATGAAAGTACGAACAAAAGAGAAATGGATAATGAGCGAATCAGGCTTCATTATCCATTTCTTCTTTATGAATGATATTTCTAATTATTCCGCAATAGTCAATTCATCAATGATATGGGAAGCTCCCGCAAATTTATCTATGATAAAGAGTGTATAGCGAATATCGACACAGGCGGCACGCTGTGATGAAGGACGGAAAGCAATGTCGCCCGTCAATCCTTCAAAGTTACGGTCGAAAGCAGTTCCTACCAACTGACCTTTACCGTTGAAGACCGGACTACCGGAGTTTCCACCTGTATTGTCAGTGTTTACAATAAAGCAGACGGGCATTTCGCCGTTTTTGCCATAGCGTCCATAGTCTTTGGTTGCGTATAACTCTTTCAGTTTTTGCGGTACAACAAATTCCCAGTTTCCCTGATCTTCTTTCTCCATTACTCCTTTAAGGGTGGTATGGGCATCATAAACAGCACCATCGAACGGTTCATAAGAAAGTACCTGGCCGTATGTCAACCGTAAAGTAGAATTTGCATCCGGGTAAATAGGAATACTTTTTTCCTGTCTCATATCCATCATGCCTTTCACCCATACTTTGTGAGCGGCGTCGTAGTTCTGATTCGCTTCTTTCATGGCGATAGCCGTTTTCAGTATCCCGTCGGTAATAGAATATTTGAATAATACCATCCAGTCGTATCCTATTTTATACAAGCTCGGCTTTTTGATAAACTTCTCAAAATTTTGGGGACTGCCGAAGATGGAGTGTTCGAAGCACTCATCGACGAACGCGTCGATATTACCTTTAAAACGGGAATTGATAATCTCAAAGATATTAATCCGCTGTTCTGTCGGAATATACTTGGCATAAGTTTTCAGCATTTCTTTGCCGACCATTTTCTCCACTTCCGGAAAAGGAACATTGGCAAAATATTTATCAGCTTCTTTTTTCAGGTTTAGCTTTGCTTCTTTTATCTTCTCTTTATCTTTAGATTTCAAGGCAGCAACCATTTCCATTGTAGAAGGAATACGCATAAAATCAAGGGCTGTTACCAATGCTTCATTAATAGCCTGCTGATGATAGAGAGCATCACGGCGATGAGCTACGATAGAACGGATTTCATCGAAAGCTTTCTGATAAGAATCATCTCCTTTTTCATGTCCACGTGCCAAAAGTTCTTCTTGTTGTGCACGTTTGGTATCCAATACGTTGAGACGTACCAGACCTTCGTTCATACCGATGGCATTCTTCCAATAGTTGGCAGATGATGCATACTTGCTGGCATAATGAATACGTACGGCGGGATCTTTCAGCATTTGATCCATAAGTACCTTTTGACGGGCCCCACGTACATGCTGACGCATGAAGTTGGTAGTCTGCATACGTTCTTCCACTTCATCGGAAATCATGTATCGCCAGTTGCGTCCGGGGAATCCCATGACAAAGGTGAAGTCACCTTCCTGTACTCCGGCAAGGCTGATAGTCAGATGTTTCTTTACTTTCAAAGGAACGTTGTCTTTAGAATAGGCTGCTGGTTTTCCATCTTTATCCGCATAAATACGGAAAAGAGAGAAGTCCCCCGTATGACGCGGCCACATCCAATTATCCGTATCTGCTCCGAATTTACCAATGGAAGAAGGGGGCGCACCCACCATACGAATGTCGCTGTACACCGTTTTGATGAACATATAGTATTTGTTTCCACCATAGAAAGCCTTAAGCTCCAGTTTGGTGGCGGGAGTAATTTCTATATTCTCGGCTTTGGCAAAACGTTTTGCTACCTTGCTAAGATAGCTTGGTGACAGGTAGTTGATTCCTTCCGGATCCGGATCTTTCTTTAATTGCTCGGTGACATAATCGGTCACATCGAGAATACGGTCGATATATGTGACGGTAAGTCCCGGAGTAGGAAGCTCCGCCTCGCGGTTCATAGCCCAAAAACCTTCAGTCAGGTAATCATGCTCTACATTGCTATGCTGCTGGATAGCTCCATAACCGCAATGATGGTTTGTCAGAACCAGTCCCTCGGAAGAAATAACTTCTCCCGTGCATCCACCGCCAAAGTGTACAACCGCATCTTTCAGAGAAAGACCGTTTGCGTTGTATACCTCTTCGACAGGAATTTCAAGACCAAGTTCACGCATGGCAACTGCATTCTGAGTTTTCAGGTCGGTTAGCATCCACATGCCTTCGTCGGCGTGGATGCTGAGAGCTGCCAGTGAAAAGATGGTAAATAGGATTTGTTTTCTCATTTATTCTACGATTGTCATTTCGTTAATCAGATGTCCGCAGTTGCCCAATTTCTCAAGGATGAACAGGACATAACGGATATCCAGGTTGATACAGCGTTGCAGGTTGTTGTCGAAGTTAATATCACCACTCAATGATTCCCAGTTGCCGTCAAAAGCACAACCGATCAGTTCTCCGTTTTCGTTCAATACCGGGCTGCCGGAGTTACCACCGGTAATGTCGTTGGTAGAGAGGAAGCAAACAGGCATATCTCCGTTCGGTAAAGCATAACGTCCGTAATCCTTCTTTTCTATCAGTTCTTTCAGTTTGGCAGGTACAACAAATTCACGGTCTTCCGGGTTTTCTTTTTCAAGAATACCTTTGGTAGTAGTGTAATAGTTGTAGTGTACGCCGTCTTTCGGGTCATAAGGTTTCACGTTACCATATGTCAGGCGAATGGTAAAGTTAGCGTCCGGATAAGAAGGTACAGGCAGTTTCATTTCGCCAAGGCCGCGGATATAGGTCTTGTGCAGCAAGGCGAGTTCCTGATCCATATCTTTCAGTTGTGAAACGATTTGCTCGAACAAGTCATATTTAGATTGGCAATATTGTAAAGCCAGGTCGTTGTCGATAGCTTTCACTGTCGGCTTTTTGATGAACTTTTCAAAGTTTTCACGGTTGGCGAAGATAGAGTTGTCATACATATCGTCGATAAACTTGTCATAGTCGCCTTTGTATTTCTGTTCGATCACCTTGTAGATAGACGGACGCTGGTCAGCCGGAATCATTTCTGCGTAAAGCGGGAACAGAGCTTTGGCTACCTTACGGTCTACTTCGTGGTCGTAGTCCTTATTATGTATACCGTCATAGGTTTTTTTCAGAGCTTCTATGCGTGCGTTGATTAAAGAGTCGTTCTTTTCTACCAATGCTTCCCGTGTTTTGGATAATAGGGTACTACCGAATTCGATAGCGCCGAAGAATGTTTCTCTTAAACAAGTGAACTGATAGTTGAGAGGAGCGGTTTTAGCTACCAGGTCATCTATTTTCTTTACTACCTCTGCGTATTCGGCATTGTTCTTTGCTTTAGCAAATTCTGCGAATTTAGCTTCCTGCGCAGCCTTTGTACCCAGCACGTCATTATCAATAATCGCTTTGTTCATTCCGATGGAGTTCTTCCAGTAGTTGCTGGAACCGGCATACTTGTTGGCATACTGGATACGGATTTTGTCGCTGGCATTCATTACTTCTTTCAGGACAGCCAGGCGGGCACCCCGGATACGGATACGCGGTTCGTTTTCAGATTCCATACGTTCTTTTACTTCCGATACAGTCAGATAACGACTTGTACTTCCGGGGAATCCCATGATCATTGCATAATCTCCTTCTTTCAGACCTTTGATGGAGATAGACAAATGTTTCTTGGTTTTCAGAGGAGTATTGTCTGCACTGTATTCTGCCGGTTCACCGTTAGCATCTGCATAGATACGGAACATGGAGAAGTCACCTGTGTGACGCGGCCACATCCAGTTATCCGTTTCACCGCCGAACTTACCGATAGAAGAAGGCGGTGCGGCAACCATACGTACGTCCGGATATATTTTCTTATAAAACAGATAGAATTTATTTCCGGCATAGAACGGAAGTGCTTGCGGCACAATTCCTTTTTTATCTTTCAGATCACTTTTAGAGTAAAGTTCTTCTGCCAGTTTCTGAAGAAACGCACCTGTGAATGATTCTGATTCGGTGATTTCTTTAGCGGCGATTTTTGCGTTGACAATATCGGTAATATCTTCAATACGTTCGATAAAGGTGAATTTTAGTCCCGGAGTAGGAAGTTCCTTATCTCGGGAAGTAGCCCAGAAACCGTCGGTCAGATAATCGTGTTCAACGCTGCTGTGTTGTTGGATGGAAGCATAACCACAGTGATGGTTTGTCAGGATCAGACCTTCCGGTGAGATGATTTCTCCCGTACATCCCCCACCGAATATGCCGACAGCATCCTTTAGAGATACACCGTTGGGATTATATAAATCTTGGGCTTCCAACTTTAAACCTTGTTTTTTCATCATATCTATGGAATGTTGCTGCTGCATCAGTTGCAATAACCACATACCTTCATCCGCCTTGGCGGAACATACGATCAGCGCAGTCAGCGCCAATAAATAAAGTCTTAGTCTATTCATTAATTAAGTGATAAAAGTTAAATATATGATTGTTAATATGTTCTGTTTCTGATTATTCAGCTTTGAATGTTCCGTTCTTCAGGGCTTCCATAATATTTGCCGGTGGACGTTGGTTCATCAGTTCGTTTTTCATGAAGTCCATGTATGGAGCTACATGCTTGAAGAACTGATAGTATCCTTTGCATAAGTAATTCAAGCCGGGTTCGCCTTCCGATGTTTGGCTGAAACGATTCTTCGGACACTCCCCGTTGCAGGCAAAGAGGAATTCACATTCCTTACATTGAGCCGGAAGAGACTGATATTTCATGTTTCCGAAGTTATGCTGGCGTTCGCTATGCATCATTTCCACGAGCGTTTGGTTGTAGATATTTCCCAATTTATATTCGGGGAACACAAAGTGGTCACAGGAATAAACGTCTCCGTTAAATTCCATCACACCGGCATGTCCACAGGTTTTTGCCATTGTACATACTCCAGGCTGTTCGCCCATCCAGTTGGCAAGGGTAGAGTCGAATATCTGTATGTAGTAGTTGCCTACATCTTCCTTTACCCATTCGTCAAAAAGAGTACAGAGGAACTTGCCCCACTGCTCCGGAGTGATTGAGAAGTCAGCCAACGTTCCTTCCTTGTTTTCAGCAAGAGAGGCGAGGTGTCGTCCGTCCTGATGCGGAAGGATACGTTCTACAATAGGCGCAAACTGGATATAATGACAGTCTATTTCCTTAAAGAAATGGTAGAAATCCAACGGATAATCAGCATTGAAGTCATTGATGACAGCCATAGCATTCCATTCTACCTGATGCTTTTTCAGCAGACTGATACCCTGCATCACTTTCACGAAAGAGGGTTTTCCCATCTTGTTTTTGCGGTACTCGTCGTGAAACTCCTGCGGCCCGTCGATAGAGACACCTACCAGCCAGTTGTTGTCGTGGAAAAACTTGCACCATTCATCGGTGAGCATTGTTCCGTTGGTCTGGATACAGTTGTCGATCGTACGTCCCCGGGCATACTTCTTTTGCAGTTCCATCGCCTTTTTGTAGAAAGAGAGCGGACGCATCAGCGTTTCTCCCCCGTGCCAGGTAAAAAGCACCTGTGGCATGGTCTGTGAGTTGATGTACTCGTCGATAAACTTTTCAAGAAGTTCATCGCTCATTACGTGTTTCGGATTGTCTTTGTATAGATTTGCCTTCTCTAGATAGTAGCAATAATCGCATGCAAGATTGCATACGGCACCTACTGGCTTTACCATCACATAAAGCGGTTTGGCAAAAGGGGCATAAGTCGATGTTTTCATAACTGCAAAATTAGGTAATCTAAATGAAAAAAAATCGCTTATACGTATGTTTATAAGGATTATTAAAGAAAAGAGACTTACAAGATTTAAATATTGATAAAATGTTTCCTTGAATTCTGAATCAGTTGTACCTTTGCACACAGAATTTTAATGAATAGATGAACGTGAATAAAATTTTGCCTTTTTTGCTTTTGCTTCCATTTCTAGCTTCTTGCACCAGCAAGTACAAGATTGAAGGAACATCTTCAGTAAACAGTCTGGATGGAAAAATGTTGTATCTTAAATCCCTGAACGACGGCGAATGGGTAAAACTGGATTCCGCCGAAGTCGTGCATGGGGGATTCTCCATGAAAGGGAAAATAGATTCTGTGCAGATGGTAACACTCTACATGGATAATGAAAGCATCATGCCGATTGTGCTGGAAAAAGGCAAGATTACGGTAACTATCAGCAATACCGACCTGAAAGCAGTGGGTACACCTCTGAACGCGGCATTGTATGAGTTCATCGACAAAAGAAATAAGCTGGAAGAAAGCATCGGTGAACTGGAACAGAAAGAAACCCGCATGGTGATGGACGGTGGCGATCTGGAAGAGATTCATTCACAACTCATGGTGGAAGGCGATTCACTGATGAAAGAAATGAACCAGTATGTAAAAACTTTCATCTCGGCCAATTATGAGAATGTGCTCGGGCCGAGTGTGTTCATGATGCTTTGCAGTTCCTTGCCATATCCTGTTATGACTCCCCAGATAGATGATATAATAAAAGATGCCCCTTATTCTTTTAAGAGTAATAAACTCGTGCGTGAGTTCCTTTCCAAAGCGAAAGAGAATATGAAACTGATAGAAGAGCATCAACGTTTGGAACAAAATACTCCGGCAAATAAGTAAACTTTGAGTTTTTTGTGTATTTTTGCGCAAAACTCAAGAAAAATGAAAACGACTACTTCTGTATTTGCCGCTTTCTTTTTTATTTCTATCTTATTAATCTCGTGTCATAAGGATTCGGATGTCCTCAACAGGACTTTTTCCAAAGTGGAAGAGTATATGGACATCTGCCCGGACACAGCCTTGTATATTTTAAATTCAATACCTAATCCGGAAAACCTGCGTGGCAAGGCAGGGGCTGATTATGCGTTGCTGATGACGGAGGCTATGGATAAGAATTATATGAAATTTAGTTCTGATTCATTGATGGTATTGGCTTTGGAATACTATATGCCGGATAAGCGAGAACCCTTTATGCGTGCAAAGGCTCAATTTTATTACGGACGGGTGTTGTTGGAGTCTGATAAGGCCGAAGAAGCCTTGGGCTATTTCCTTTCTGCAAAAGAATACTTTGCAAGTGTCCGAAACGATGAACTACTGGCATTGGTCGCTGAAGAAACGGGTAAAGTAAAACGAAAACAAAAAATACATACCGAAGCTTTAGAAGATTTTCGGGAGGCATTTGCCATGCACAAACAATTGGGCGATTCTATGGGAATCGTGCGATCCAGCCTTCATATGGCACGTTCCTTTTTGTTTGAGAATCAGTGGGACAGTAGTTATTATTATTATAAATATGCTTTAGAGTTAACTGAACTGAAGAAATATCCATTCGAGATTTCTATTCTGCATGAATTGGGAATATTGTACCGTTCAATGGGGAATTTGGATGCTGCCGAGCCTTATTTTCTGTCTGCATATCAGAAAGAAACTGATGAGGAAAAGAAGTATATGGAATGTTTGTCTTTGGGCTATCTGTATATGCAGATGGGAAGAATACAGGATGCACGGAAATATCTGAAGCTGAGTATGAATGCTACCCATCCATATACACGGATTGATGCTTATACTTATTTGTATTTTTTGGAAAAAGATATTGATAATTTTGAAGAAGCCATAATTTATCATGAGAAGGCGGATTCCATTACTAATGCGATGGAAAAGGTTAACTCCGGCGAATTGATTGTCCGTTTGCAGAAAGAATATGAGAAAGTGAAGCTTTGGAATGATAATTTGCGGATGAAGATACAGTATACAAGTTTTGCCTTGTGGAGTGTAGCCTCTTTTCTGATAGTAGCTTTTTGCATGTGTTATTATTATTGTAAAAATAGGGAACATAAGAATAAAATTATCGAAATTGAATCGCAAATCAAAGAAAATGAGGAACAAATAAAGTGTTATCAGCAGGAAATAGATGAAATTCAGAAATCAAAGGAGCGAATGTTGGAAGAGAACAGGATGCTCGAAGAAACCCGACTGAAAGTTGGTGAACTGAATGGTAAAATCATTCTTTTGAGCATGCAGAATAAGACATTATCGGGACTGCTCAAGGAATTAGGGGGAGAATTGACAGTAGGAACCTCTTCCGAACAATATATATCAGCTTTTCGTTTATTGCTCGCTATAAGGGAGGGTACGCTGAGAGGTAAATTGTCGGCTGGGGAGCGTTATAAATTATTCAGCTTGTTCGATTTGCTTTACTGTAATTATGTAACCCGTTTACTTGAAAAAACTCCTTCGTTGACTAAACGTGATCTTGAAATCTGTTGCTTCCTCAAGTTTGGACTGAATAATGAAGAGCTGGCACGTATTTTCCAAACTTCTTCTGACTCTGTAACTAAAGCAAAGGGAAGGTTAACCGGGCGTTTGGGTATTTCTTCACAAGATGATTTGGCTGTTTATTTGGGCGGATTTTGATAAATAAAAAATGAATTGTCCGGTTCTATTTTTAAATAGTATTTGTATTTTATTGATTATTAGTTGTTTAAGTTTTATTCTGTATACTAAATTTGTCCGGGTGACTTTTTTGGCGTTTTTCGATATATGCCGTACTTTTGGGCAGACAAAAACCAAATAGCTATATGAAAAATTTTAATGAGTTATCCGTTACTTCTTCTTATAAGGAGAGTAATTTGCAGCTTGTGGAACAGAAAGCCTGCATTGTTGTTGGGATTGCTAATCCCCGTATAAAAATAAGAGTGGAAGTTTTATTGAGTGAAAGCCCGGAATATCAAACAATTTATATATCTTCGGGAAGTGAAACAGGTAAGCTGATTGAAGAGGCGGATCTGATAATCGGATCGGGGATTACAGCGTATGAAGGGGTGGCGCGCCGGAAACCGGTGATTGTAGTAGGAGATTACGGACTGGGGGGACTGGTTACCCCTGATACATTCCGTAGCCAATATAATAACCGTTTTAAAGGTAGGATAAATGGTATGAAAGATGAATCTTTCTCGCTGGAAAGTCTTGAGAAAGAAATAAAGAAGGCTTTTAGCCTGACTTTTCAGGAATTACAAATGATGTCTAACCAAATTATCACATATCAAAATATCTAAATTTCTAGTTTTAATAATTTAATGCATAAAAACTGGTTAGGAATGTGGGGGTGCGTGAGTATCCCCACATTTAGTATCCATATCACCGATCTTGATCTTCGTTTTTCACCATACCCTTGTACTTTTCGGGAAGTGCACTTTCAACCGCGGCATAAGCCTCTGCCATAGTAGCTTTGATATTATCCATACCTTTTCCTTTGGGTGGAATAGGGTCGTGAATGGTCAGAATCATACGATAACGATGTATCCACTTCCCTGTACGTGGTAGAATTTCAAATGAACCGTCGATGGTGACAGGCACCACTGCCAACTGTAAATCATCGGCCAACTGGAAAGCTCCTTTCTTGAAATATCCCATATGTCCTGTGAAAGTACGTGCCCCTTCCGGAAAAACCACTAAAGAAACCCCGTCTTTCAGAGAGTCTTTTGCCTGTCGGATAGTCTCCAATACTTTCTTCGGTCCGGAACGGTCGACGAAGATATGCCCTGCACTTTCACAAGCCTTTCCTACGAATGGTAATTTGCGCAGGCTCTTTTTCATCATCCACTTGAAGTTTCTTCCGATGAAGCCATAGATCAGGAATATATCGAATGACCCCTGATGATTAGGTACGAAGATATAGGACGTTTTGTCATGCAACTTTTCACGCCCGTGAATTTTCACGGGAATCAACAGGAAAAGACAAATTAATTGTGACCATATTTTCCCCGGATGATATCCCCAGAAGTGGGCTCCACCCAAGAGTGAACCTACAATAGTGACGAGTGCCGTGAGGATGGTCAACACTAATAAAATAGGCAAAGCGATGCAAATCTGATAAATATAGTACAGTATCTTCATAGGGTTGGATTTTTATCCTGCAAATATACATGATTATTGGTAAAAAAGAGATTCAAATGCCGTTTTATCTTTTCGATTGTGTTATTTTTGTCTCTTGTTATTAGAGATAGTTACAAAAATATGATACGTATATTACATACTGCCGACTGGCATCTCGGACAAACGTTCTTCGGCTATGACCGTGCCGCAGAACATGAGATGTTTTTGAATTGGTTGTCAGAAGAAATTCGTCAGAAAGAAATTGACGCATTGGTTATAGCCGGAGACGTCTTTGATGTCTCCAATCCTTCGGCTGCTTCCCAAAGCATGTATTATCGGTTTATTTACCATGTGACGGCGGAGAATCCGAACTTGCAGATTGTGATTGTTGCCGGTAATCATGATTCGGCGGCACGTCTGGAAGCTCCCCTGCCTCTATTGCAGGCTATGAGGACAGAGGTCAGAGGAGTGGTGCGCAAACTGGCGGGTGGAGAGATAGATTACGACCATCTGTGTGTGGAACTGAAAAACCGGACGGGGGAAGTTGAATTGCTTTGCATGGCCGTCCCTTTCTTGCGTCAGGGAGATTATCCGGCAGTGCAGACGGAAGGTAACCAGTATGCGGAAGGAGTTCGCGAACTTTATGCGCAACTTCTGCAAAGGTTATGGAAGCGGAGAAAAGCCAATCAGTCGATTCTGGCCATCGGGCATTTGCAGGCTACCGGATCGGAGATAGCAGGGAAAGATTATAGTGAGCGTACGGTCATTGGCGGTTTGGAATGTGTGTCACCGGATGCCTTTTCCGAGCAGATAGCCTACACGGCGTTGGGGCATATTCATAAAGCCCAACGGGTATCCGGACGGGAGAATGTACGCTATGCAGGAAGTCCCATTCCGATGTCTTTTGCAGAGAAACATTATCATCATGGAGTGGTGATGGTAACTTTTGATGGTGGTTGTGCGGTAGATATAGAACGGATTGAATGTCCGAAGTCAGTCCCTTTGGTGAGTGTGCCGAATGGAGAACCTGCATTGCCGGAGGTTGTATTGGATGCTTTGAAAGATTTACCCGTAGCAGAGGAAATTGCACCCTATTTGGAAGTGAAGGTACTGTTGGAAGAACCGGAGCCCATGCTCCGGCAAGAGATAGAGGAAGCCTTGGCGGATAAAAACTACCGGTTGGCACGTATTGTTTCCACGTACCACAATGATGCGGGAAAGGTGGAAAAAGAGGAGACGGACTGGAAAGGAGGATTGCAGGAAATGTCTCCTTTACAAATAGCCCGATCTGCCTTTGAGAAAATTTATCAGGCAGAAATGCCTGAAGAATTGACAGACTTGTTTCAGGAAGCCTATTTGGCTGCTACCCGTAAAGAAGAGGAGGAAGAAGGATGAGAATATTAGCGATACGATTGAAGAATCTGACTTCGATAGAAGGAACTGTCGAAGTGGATTTTACATCCGAACCTTTACATTCAGCAGGTATTTTCGCCATTTCGGGACCTACGGGAGCAGGTAAATCTACTTTGTTGGATGCGTTGTGTCTGGCATTATACGATAAAGCGCCCCGTTTTGCCACTTCGGTGGAAAGTGTAAATCTGACGGATGTGGGAGATAATCAGATTAACCAGTCCGATGTCAGAAACCTGTTGCGTCGCGGAACGAGCGACGGTTATGCGGAAGTCGATTTCTTAGGAGTAGACGGACGTCGCTATCGTTCCCATTGGTCAGTAAGGCGGACAAGAAATAAAGTGAGCGGCTCTTTGCAATCACAAGTGTTGGAAGTGAGAGAACTGGATACGGAGAAAGAATTTCAAGGTACTAAAAAAGAACTGTTGGCTCAATTGGTCGATTTGATCGGTTTGACGTATGAACAGTTTACCCGTACGGTACTATTGGCTCAAAATGATTTTGCTACTTTCCTGAAATCGAAAGGAACGGCAAAGGCGGAATTACTTGAAAAACTGACGGGAACAGGCGTTTATTCGCGTATCTCACAGGAAATCTTCGTCCGGAACAAAGCTGCACAGGAGGAAGTGGCTCTGATTCATAATAGAATGAGTGTGATTGAACTGATACCGGAGGAAGAACTGCTGACCTTGCAGAAAGAAAAAGAGTCATTGGTTGAAAAGCGTGCGGCAGGAATTAAATTGCTTGCCGAGCAGAATGCGCAACTGAATATTGTCCGGTCATTAAAGACGCAGGAAGAACTTCGGAAGAAGAAACAGAAAGAGGAGCAAGGGGAGAATGCAAGGTTGAAAATGTCTTTGGAAAGGCTTGCCTCACAAGAAGAAGGACTGGTACGCTTTAAAACTCAATGGGAAGCCATACAGCCGGATTTGAAGAAAGCGCGTCAGTTGGATGTGCAGATACAGTCACAGCAAGATGGATATACGCAGGCGCAACAGATTTTGCAGGCTGCTTGCGGGCAGGTGGCAGAACAGGAAAAGAAGATGCGGACAGCTACGGAACACCTGCAATTATCTTTTCATTCTTTAAATCGCTTGTTGAATCATACAGGGGCGGAAGAATCTCTGCAACTTGAACAGGTGGAGAAAATCTTGCGGCAGGAAGAAGAGATGCTGAATGCCGGAGTAAAGGTGAATGAAGAACGGCTGGAACGATTGAACTCCTTTGGCTATCCGTCATTGGCTGAAGAACAAGTGAAGTTGCAGAAAGAACGGATACGTCAGCAGACCATCCGGCAGTTAACGGAAACACAAACGAAAGCCAAGGTGGAAATCGAAAAGTTAGAGAGAGAGACGGCTGATTGTTTAAAGCAACTGGCAGAACAAGAGACTGCACTGAAAACAGTCCAACGGCTTTATGAAAATGCCCGTATGGCGGTAGGAAAAGATGTGAAGGCTCTGCGTCAGCAGTTGCAGGAAGGTGAAGCCTGTCCGGTTTGTGGTAGTACATCGCATCCTTATCATCAGGAACACGAGGTAATAGACACTCTTTTTCGGAATATAGAGCAGGAATATAACACGGCGGTAGCTGCTTGTCAACAGAACAATAACCGTAGTATTGCTCTGCAACGTGATTTGGCACATCAGAAAACGATTGAAAGACAGGTACGTGAACAGTTGGCTGCATTACAGAAAGAAGGTCTGGATGTTGGTAACGAAGAACAGATACAACATCGCCTGGAAGAATTGGCTAAGCTCATTTTAGAGTACCGTAATCTTTATGCGGCATGGCAACATAGCGATGAAGAGATTAAGAAAATGCGTGCCCATTGCGAGGCTCTGCGGGAAAATGTCTCCCAATGCCGTTTGGCAATGCAGAAAGTATCGTCTGCCAAAGAACAACTGGCTATTTTGCAAAATGCAGTCGCGGCCGAACAGAAGCGGTTTGAAGTGATAGAGAAGGCATTGAACACACTACGACAGGAACGTTCGGTCTTATTGAAAGGCAAGAGTGCGGACGAAGCGGAAGCTGCCGTAGCACGAAGAGAAAAAGAGTTGAATCTTGCTTTGGAACAAGCGCGCAGAGAAGTAGAGACAGTACAAAATCGTCTTTTCGGGTTACAAGGAGAAATAAAGCAAATAACTTTAGCTATTGGGGAATTACAGGAACAACAGAAACAGATTGAATTCCCTGAGCAGCTTCCCGAAATAATCAAGAAGCAGCAGGACGAAAATCTGAATACGGAACGAACCCTTTCTATTATTGAAGCCCGCCTGCAACAACAGATAAAGAATAAGGAAATGGTAGAAAAGATTGCCAAAGAACTGGCTGAAAAACAGACTGTTGCCGAACGCTGGGCGAAACTGAACAAGCTGATTGGAAGTGCAGACGGGGCGAAATTCAAGGTTATCGCACAAAGTTATACCTTGAATTTACTATTGCTTCATGCCAACAAGCATTTGTCCTATCTCTCCAAACGCTATAAATTACAGCAAGTTCCCGGCACATTGGCACTTCAGGTCATTGACTGTGATATGTGTGATGAGGTGCGGACTGTATATTCCCTTTCCGGGGGAGAGTCCTTCCTGATCTCTTTAGCATTGGCATTGGGGCTGTCGTCCTTATCCAGTAATAATCTGAAAGTGGAATCTCTTTTCATTGATGAAGGATTCGGCTCTTTGGATGCGGAAAGTCTGCGGACAGCTATGGAAGCATTGGAACAACTGCAAATGCAAGGAAGAAAAATCGGAGTTATTTCTCATGTGCAGGAAATGAGTGAACGGATTTCCGTTCAGGTACAGGTACATAAGAAAGTGAATGGAAAAAGTGTGCTTACCGTCGTAGGGTAAGCACCGTTATTTCCGGCCATGCGCCAAAGCGGAAAGGTAAGCCTACATAACCGATGCCGACATTGACATATAAGCCACGTGTGCCTTCCAGATACATTCCACCCCATTCGGGATAGACGTAAACAGAAGGAGAGTAGCTACCGAATTGAAGCTGCATGGCGTGGGTATGTCCTGCCAACATTAAATCTACGTCCGATTTGGGTAACACTTCCCGCCGCCAGTGCGTTGGGTTATGGCTTAACAGTATTTGGAACATACCGTCAGTACCGGCTTTTGCTCCGGCGAGATCACCATGTTGGGAGAAAGGCGGTTCACCTTCATTTTCTACTCCGATAAGGGCAATACTGTCATTTCCCTGAATTAGGATGGAATGTGAGTTATTCAGCAGTTTCCATCCCATAGCTGCCTGCCTTTGCTCTAAATCAATCAGATTATCATCTTGCTCCTGCTTGCTTTTCCAACGAAAATAAGGGCCGTAATCGTGGTTTCCCAAGATAGAGTAAACTCCGTCTTTAGCCTTCAATCGGACAAGGATTTCCTGAAAACCATCCAATTCCTTCGCACGATGATTTACCAAATCTCCGGTGAAGACAATAAGATCGGGCTGTTGGGCGTTTACCTGGTTCACCATTCTTTCGATGTCAGGTGCATTTCCTATCCAACTACCAATATGTAAGTCTGAAAGCTGTACAATGCGGTATCCGTCAAAAGCTTGGGGAAGGCGAGGCGAGGAGTAGGTGACTTCTTTGACCTCAAACTGGCTTCGTCCGATGAAAGAACCGTAGAGAATCATAATAATACAGAGGACAGCTAATGTCAATCCTCAACAGATAAACGGAGTACGTGGTACCCGGAGCCATTTATGAAAAGGAATCCCGATGACAGTGCAGAGAGCCAGTAGTAACTTGGGAGCCGCAAAAAGGAAGAAGAAGACAGAATACCATCCGATGTCCCTTGTGTGGCTTTCGGAGAAAGGATTATTGGCGAAAAATACCAGATATACCAGTCCCGCGAGGATAAGGGTAGTCGGTATCCAATAGAGGATTCGTAACCATCGCTTTGTTGTGAGCCGGACGATAAAACGAAGATACAGATAAATATCCGGCAGGATCAGAAACAATAGCAGGAATATGAATAAACGTTGTAACATGCTGATTCGGAGTTAATATATTTAGAGTCTCTTTTTTATATCAATTCATTTAATTCGCTCAGGTTCTTTTTGATTTCGTGGATACGGTTAAGGAATTTCTTGCGGTAAATCCATAGGATCAAGCCAAGTCCGCCACCCCATAACAGGAAGAAAAAGAGTATCATACCTATTCCATATTGCCATACTTGCCAATAAATGAATGAAAGTACTGCCAATATCAGAAGAAAGATAATGGCAAACAATCGTTCTCTGATAGTCCACCGATGGATACGGTTGACACGACCAATCACCTCCACAAGCGGCATTTCGTCTATTTGAGTCCGTTGGAGAAAACGCGTGGTGACAATGTCCCAGCAAAGTGCCGGAATCCAGGCAAGAAGAATGATGATATAGATTGGATTCAAACGGTTGTGCAATAATACTTCCGCTAAAAACAATATTAATACCGGCAGAGAAATCAGGATCAGCTTGATATTCAGGTTGGCAATGGCATGGATACCTTTATCGGCATGTCCTATCAGCTTCGAAAGCTCTTCTTCCTTGATAAGCTCCTTGTCTTTCAAGTGCTCATCGAGGGCATTCCAGGATTTTTTCAGTTCTTCCAGTTCCATATATCTTATTCCTCCTTTTTCATTCGTTTAAGTTTGTCTTTGATACGGCTTAGCTTGGTCGCTACATTCGTCACGGTTAGTCCGGTGATTTCTGCGATTTCCTCATAACTTTTATCTTCGAGATAAAGCAGGATGATTGATTTGTCGAGCTGTCCCAGTTGGTTAATCATCCGGTAGAGCTGTTTCAGCATTTCATTGATCGGGTCGTGTGCTTCGCTTGTCCAGTCAATCTCATGGGTAAGGCTGACGATTTCCGGTACATTTTTCTCTTTACGATAAAAACTGATACAGGTGTTGAGAGCAATACGGTAAATCCATGTAGAAATCTTACACTCTTTTCTGAATTTGGGAAAAGCTTTCCAAATATTCAGTATCACGTCCTGATAGAGATCGTTGAGAGGAGCGTTCGGATTGGCATACAGATAGCATACTTTGTAGATAACCCGCTCATATTCGCGGATGACCGACAAGAACTCTTGCTCAATGGGGTTATTTGCCTCTGTTGCTCGTTCTCTCATGGAGTTTATGGTTGCTTTTTTGGTTAGTTAGTCGTGAGAAAAGGAGGAAAATCACAGTAAACGGAAGCTATTGTAAATTGGCTGCCAGGAATTTACGGATTTCTTCCACACTCTTTCCCCGGCGACGGGCATAATCTTCGAGTTGGTCTTCACCAATCTTGCCGATAGAGAAATATTCGGCTGCCGGGTGAGCGAACATCAGTCCGCAAACGGATGCGTGAGGATACATTGCTCCGTTTTCAGTCAGCGAAATACCTATCTGTTTCATATCTAAGAGCTCATCCAACAGGAAGTTGACGGATTGATCCGGCAAAGAAGGATAACCGACTGCCGGACGGATTCCCTGGTATTTCTCAACCAGCAAATCTGCCATACCTAAATTTTCATCCTTGGCATATCCCCATGCTTCTTTTCGTACATACTCATGCATCTTTTCCGTAGCCGCTTCCGCAAGGCGGTCGGAGAGGGTTTGGACGAGTAAATGCTTATATGGATCCTGCTCATACAGTCCTTCCATATCTGCGTCGATAGAAGAAGCAAAAGCACCGATGGTATCCGGGATGCCGGAAGACAGCGGACGAATAAAGTCGCTTAAACAAACAAAGGGACTACCGTCCTTTTTAGGCGTTTGTTGGCGAAGCAAGGGGAAGGTGATGAACCGTCCTTCTTCCTTTTCAATCAACAGGTTATCTCCATCGGAATTTGCCTTGCAGAGTTTGAAGATTGTTTTTACTTCATAGTCACGGTCGAGCACGTCCAGCATCCGGTTGGCTTCTTTGAATAATTGCATGGCTTCGGCGGCTTTGCTACGCTCTTCTTCGGGGAAGCTGGCCAGCCACATGGCACGACAGGAATCACATCCATGAATGTTTGCGATGGCTGCAAAGCGTGGTTGGAATCCCCATGCATGGAAGAAGTAAATCCAGTTGATGTATGGGGTGACGTTATGTATTTTGTAAGATATAACAGTACTACTCATAGGCTATCAGTGACGAATTGTAATTTATCTGAATCTTAACTCTTGTCCGCGATAAGTTTCGTCTATCTCTCCGTTGTTGTATAACAGATGTCCGTTTGCAAATGTTTTCTCCACTTTCCAGTTGAAAGTATGACCTTCCAACGGGCTCCATTTACATTTGCTTAAAATACAGTCAGTTGTTACTGTCCACTTATTGTCAGGGCGTACCAAAACAAGGTCTGCCTGATAGCCTTTACGAATGAATCCGCGATTTTGTATTTCGTACATTTGCGCAGGTGAGTGAGCCATCTTTTCTACCATTTTTTCAATGGTAAACGCTCCCTTGTCAACTAATTCAAGCATACTGACTAATGAGAACTGAATCATCGGCATACCGGACATGGCTTTCAGAGCTCCTCCCTCTTTCTCACTGAGCAAGTGCGGAGCATGATCTGTTGCAATAGCGTCAATAAGACCGTTATTGACTGCTTCTTGCAATGCTTTCCGGTCTTCGACTGTCTTGATGGCAGGGTTACATTTAATACGTGCCCCTAGCGTCTGATAATCTTCTTCGGTAAAAAGCAAGTGTGAAACGCAGGCTTCTGCTGTGATTCTCTTTTGTGCCAAAGGAGCGTTGGAGAACAAACTCAATTCTTTAGCGGTGGAGATATGCATGATATGCAGACGCGCGTTAGTTTCATGTGCCAGTTTCACAGCTAGTTCGGAAGAACGGTAGCAGGCCTCTTCTGAGCGGAGAAGCGGATGGAGAGCCAACGGTACATCGTCTCCGTATTCTTTTTTATATTTATCCGTATTCTCTTTGATAATTCCCTGGTCTTCGCAATGAGCGGCGATAAGCAGTTCCGTTCCGCTGAAGATATTACGCAGGCTCGCCATGCGGTCTACCAACATATTGCCGGTACTTGAACCCATAAACAGTTTCACTCCACAAACACGGTGCATGTCTAACTTTGCAAACTGGGTGTAGTTATTATTGGTTGCTCCGAAATAGCAAGAGTAATTAACAGACGACTTTTCACCCAGTAGAGCGAATTTCTCGTCCAGTGCTTCCAATGTGGTGGTTTGCGGATTGGTATTCGGCATATCCATAATGGAAGTGACGCCACCGGCTGCTGCGGCATGGCTTTCTGTGGTAATATCTGCTTTATGAGTCAGTCCCGGATCACGGAAATGTACATGTTCGTCGATGACACCCGGAAGCAGGTAACATCCGGTTGCGTCTATGATTTCATCACAAGGCGCGGTTGTTTTCTCATCGCCTGCCAAAATTTCGGCGATTTTCTCGTCTTCGATAACAACCGAACCCAGTACTTTTCTTCCTTCGTTGACAATAACGGCATTTTGAATCAGTGTACGTTTCATTTCTTTTGCGGGAATTTATGGAACCAACTATTTGTTTTTAATTTAATCACACCGAATATGGCTTCTCCGAAGATGCTGCTGTTCATCTTGGAAGTACCCAGTTCGCGATTGATGAAGATAACGGGAACTTCGATGATTTTGAAACCACATTTATAAGCGGTGAATTTCATTTCAATCTGAAAAGCATATCCTTTGAAGCGGATATGGTCTAAATCAATCGTTTCCAATACCTGGCGACGGTAACAGACGAATCCGGCAGTGGTATCGTGTACGGGAATGCCTGTGATGAATCTCACATATTTGGATGCGAAATAGGACATCAGTACCCGTCCCATCGGCCAGTTCACTACGTTCACTCCGCTGACATAACGGGAGCCGATAGACACATCTCCGTCTTGTTCCGAGCAAGCCTGATACAGACGGGGAAGGTCGTTCGGGTTATGGCTGAAGTCGGCATCCATTTCGAAGATATATTTGTAGGTATGCTCCAGTGCCCATTTGAAACCGGTGATGTAAGCAGTGCCCAGTCCCAGTTTTCCTTTACGTTCGATCATGAAAAGACGTTCGGGAAATTCTTGTTGCAAGGTCTTTACGATAGTTGCCGTTCCGTCCGGCGATCCGTCTTCTATTACCAGAATATGGAATATTTTGGGAAGTCCGAAAACGGCACGGATGATATTTTCTATGCA
>ERZ791731.500-NODE-500-length-21611-cov-2.00724_pt1 | contig 21611 bp, 31 predicted proteins | sample MGYA00509954_ERZ791731 | MGnify/ENA primary metagenome ERZ791731 (study PRJEB30046, sample SAMN00715134) | human gut metagenome | study: EMG produced TPA metagenomics assembly of the A metagenome-wide association study of gut microbiota in type 2...
TTATCTATAGTCTTTATTCCAGAGAATTTAGATATTGCATCTTTAGAATCTGCAGATAAAAGTCCTGCAGCTTGTGAAGTTGCAGATTGTATAGTAACTCCTTTTCCTGCTGAATTAGATATAACATTAGTAGTCCTACTTGTTTGAATATCTAAGTTTACTTTAACACTTGTAGTTCCTATTACAACCCATTTAGATCCAGTCCATAAGAGAACATCCTCTGATTTATAAGTCTTATCATCATATGGATTTACTATAGTTTTAGATGGATCTCCTAAATCAGCTATGTTATACATCATTCCTTGAGATAAATTATCTGGATTTGGGAATCCAGTACTTAAATTTATCTCTCCCATGTACTTCATTTGAGATAAAGTAACCCAAGTCCCTTTAGAGGTCAAATAATGTTCTTCATCTTGAGTTTTTGGACTTGGAACAGTTCCAGAAGTTGTTACTTCAGTAAATTCTTCAATATAAAACCCATTCCTATCTAAATGTACATGTTCATTATTGGCTTTAAGGGTTAAGGTGATTTTAGTTCCTGATAGTTCTCCTCCTCCACCTAATCCATCTGTTGTATCTATTACAAAAGTATTTTCTACTTTATTTTTATTTAAAGTATCTATATCTAATTTAAAACCTTCTAATTGAGGTATTTTAGCTTTTAAAACATTTCTAGGATTCTGATATATTACTAATGTGTCTCCATTTTGAAGTTCAAACTTAGTAATTGTGTAATCAAACTGATCATAGCAATTAGTTCTTACATGTTCAGTAGAGTAGCAGCTTTCAGATCCTAACACTGTAGGGTTTCCACTTGTTTTCATTAGCAATTACATCCTCCAGTTTTTACTTTATTATTAAATTTACTTAGAGTCTTAGTGCAGAATGTATTACAAGTACTTATTCTTTCTAGTAATCTCTGTGCTTCAAAGAAATTACATTGAGAAATTAATCTTCTTATAAGTTCCAAAGCCATCCACACTATATCTCTGTTTCTATATATATTATTTAAATCATTATCTTTATATAAACAGGCTTCAAATAAATTGTTATATAATATAAATTTAATCATATCCTCATAACATTTTTCTAGTTTTCCTATTAAGAACAATTGTTCTTCGATTCCTACTAGGTTTATATTATTTAAATGTTCTTTTATATAATATATATCAATTTTATGAGCTGTATAAATTCCAGATACTACATCTAACTGAAGATATTCCTGTGAATCTGTATCGTATACTATATATGATCCATCAAATAGAACTTCTTCACTTCTGGCTGCACCTGCTACAGTTTCTGCAACAAAGTTCTTCATATAATTTAAAGTAGGAAGAACTAAATGATCAACTGTAAACCATCCATCTACTGTAGACTTATATTCTAACTTATAAGATTCATATCTAGCATCTGACCCAACCACATATTTAAATCCTGTAAGTTTATTATCTGATAATTTATTATAATTTACTAAATCTAAAAATATTACATCTGATGTTCTATAATACTCAGAAGATACTCCAGATTGTTCTGGCATAAATTTTAAATACCCTATACCTGTTGTATCTTTTAAAGTGAACCCAGTAGTTCCATTTTCAGAAAAGGTTGCTTTTAAGTTTATATTTACGTTTCTCATTAGTATTTAACTTCATTATTATGAGGATTATTGTCAAACATCTGTGCTAATTCAAGATCAACCTTTTTATTATCGACCTCAATCTTGCTCTTATTAAATTCATCTTGTGATTTAACTTTAGCCCATTCAATTTTATTTTTCTCTGAATCATCTTGAGCTTGTTGTAATTGTTGCTGAGCTTGTTGTAATTGTTGTTGCATTTGCTGAAGTTGTTGTTGAAGCTCTTTGATAACCTGATCAGATTGTTCAAGATTTTGTTGCATTTGTTGCATTTGTCCAGCTTCTTCTTTTCTTCTCTTAATAGCTTCAAGACTTTTTTGTTTATAATCAGTAAGACTTTTACATCCAACTGTTGATAAAACTACTTCTGCATCAACTTGTCCGGCTTTAACTAATTCAAGATTCAATTCTCTGATACTTTCCATATCTCTAACAGCCTCTTGTCCATCTGCTATATGTATATCAAAGTCTGTAAGAGTATAATATTCTGGTAGAGCGGTGAAGATTTTTTGTCCCTTATCTCCTAATATAATAGCTCCAGTCAATCCATCCTTGTAAACTATTTTCCCTAAATTTAATGCATCCAACATTAGCTCTTTTAATATTAGATTCATATTAGCAAAATAAGACTTAGTTATTATAAAGGACTGTTCCATTCCTACTTTAACATTATGAACAGCATCTTTTTGCTCTATCCCTCCAATCATTTCTCTAAATACTCCTGTTATACTAGATGCTGAAAGTTCTACTCTCTCTAATGATAAATCAATAGCTTGAATTGCATTAAGAGGAACTGTATCATCATATCCATTATATATTGTATTAACAGGTGCAACTCCAGGTTCTATTTGAGAAAAATCTAATGGTGCAAATCCTTGTTTTTTATATCCTACGAATTTAAGTAATCTCATAGTCTCATCTTCATCTAACCAAGTCGGAATCTTACTTACATCAATATATCCTCCTTTAGATCCTGAATTGGCTATAAGATTTTCCCTATGGAAATGTAAAATATTATACATATCTTGAAGATCGGCAGTAGCTAAGACTAATGAAAATGGTTGATTTTGTCTAGTAGTCATGAATACTCCATTGATTGATAAAGTACAATGTTTCTTATTATCTACTGATCTAATCACATTTATATCTTTCTTTCTTATAATATAAATATCCTCCCCAATTTTAGCATCAGAATATCTATGTTCTACACCATGTTCATCAGTATCTATATATTCAATCTCATGAACTACTATGTCTCTTCTTGATGCTGTATATATAGAATAATTCCCATCCCAAGTAGGAGATACTTCTAATCCTCCTAAAACTCCGGTACCTAATTCTGTGTTATTATCAGTTACAGCACTTACTGGACCAGTAGATCTAATTACATAAACTTGTCCATCTTGACTTCCATGTCTAATTAATCCTTCTTCAAGTTTTTTCCTAGACTCATCATCTAATTCTTTATGATATTTATGAAGGATTTGTTCTGGAGTCATGTAATATCTACATACTGCCCTAGGTGAATCTTTTAAATAATAACTATTAGGATTTCTTTCAATGAAGGTATTTATAGGATTTAATGTTTCTAATTCTATATTATCTCCACTTTCACTAGGATATTCTTTATAATAAGCTGTACCTGTTATTAGTAAGTCTGTAAATAAAATTCTAGATTTAGTTCTTAAATCTATATTTCTAGATTGAGATAAATATGTAATAAGATTCTGGGCAGTTATTTCATATTCTGAAATGAAGTTTTTATTTAGATCATTAACTAAATTATTTAAATATTCCTCTGTTAAAGGATCAGTAGGAGGAGTTCCTTGAAGTCCAAATTTAGTTAATATTTGATTCTGGAGATCTTTAATATAAATATCTCTTACTTGAGAATCTATGTATAATTGTTTTTCTCTAAATATATTAGATAATGTATTAGAATCTTTACAAGATATTTGAATATTTAAAGGTAAATCTAAAAAGTGCCCCACTAATGCATCTACATGTTTTTTAATTAATGGAATAAATTTAATTTGTGTGGGAGTTCCTATTCCATAATTTTCTTCTAAATGTTTATATTGATCTAAGTCCATTTTACCATGATAATAATTATAAGCTTTCTTCAAAGCTATTTTATCATAAACAAGATCCGAGATTGTATGATTTATTTTCTGAATCCTCTTGTCCCGCTCTTCTGTTTCTTTTTTTGTAGTCATTTAAGTCTATTTTTTCTCCTACACTAAATTTAGTTAAATTGAGGTTTCTATTTAAGAGATCCTCTCTTACATAGTCTAGAAACTCATCTATTGAAGTACATTGTACATAGATTTTACATGTAGGAGTAAGAAAATCTTTATTCATATAAAGACTAAGAATAAATCCATCCTCTTTTTCTTCTATTTTCATTTTTCCTACATATATTGCCTCATATACTTCAAGTATTATATCTTCTATTTTGCAAATTAGCTCTTGCTCTTGCGACTTTGTCATCATTTATATCATATTGTAAATTAGCTAAATCTTGTAAATCTTGAATTGGATCAGGTTTAACTCCATAGTGTTTAATTCCATTATCATCATACCAATATCCAAAAGGTTTCATCTTATTTGCATTCATTCTCTTTGCAACAGCTCCCCATGTTCTCATTTCCTGATCACCTATTTCACACATTCCCATTGCAGCAATAATATCAAATTTTCTCTTGTCTTCAAAAGAGTATTTACTTAACTCTTCTAACATAGCTAAATCATCTATTGTAAAGCAATATTCCAATACAAAATCAGCTATAAGTTCTAGATAATATTCAATTGTCTGCTTAGACGGATATACTCCAAACATATCAGTATTAGTTACTTTATTAGTAGGATTAACCGAACTTGGCCGTCTCATTAAAAGACCTTGCTTTTTCCTATCTTTAAAATGGTTTACAATTGCAGTTCTTGAACTTTCAAGTACAGCCTGACAACCATAAAATTCTAATAATTTAATAGTTTGATTATATGCTTCTTTAATATTTCTAGGACGATCTTTATATATAGCTACATATTTGGGAGGTTCCAATCCAAATGTTCTTCTTTTAATTACTAAACAGTAATCAGAAACATCTTTTTGGCCAGTTGATTGATCTATACCTTGGTCAATAGAGTCAATTCCTGCTACATATAAATTCTTAAACAGAGCTCCATTTTCATCATGTCTGGGAAGCTCATATATTCTAACTTTACCATTAGGAGAAGGTAAAAATTTAAGAATATCTTGATTTAAATCTTTACTATAGGAGTAATCTACTATTCCAACTTTAGGTTTAATTCCAGAGCCATGAACTTTAATATCAGTTATTCTGGCTGCTATAGCTACTGAATCAAAGATATTATCACCCTGTCTAGAAAGTGCCTCATCTGGGTTATAACAATATTCAGCACAATATGTAAGATAACCTTCTGGAGACCCAGCTTTAGCTTCTCTTTTCTTATTATAGTGCTCAATTGCTTTCTTTTTATTACATACTCCTCTTTTATCTATAATTCCATCTACAATAACTACACTATATGCAGGAATGAAATAAGATGTAACTACATATTCACCATCTGCCGTGTGGTTATGTTTGTATGGAAGTATATCATATTCTTTTGGTTTATAAAATAATTCATTTAATCCAGCTACGGCAGGGCCTTCATCACCTCCAGTACCATATCCTATTTTAAATCCTATTCTAGATCCACCTACTATAATAAGAGCATCACCTTGAATCCATTTTTTAATTAAAACTGGATCAGATCCAACTTCTTCATATAACAACATCTCAGCTCTATCACCTCTAACCTTACTAGGTTTATCAGCAACAATTCCAGTAATCATAGATCCAAAACCGGACTCATTACCTTCTCTATCTTTCTTAGAGGCTTTTTTCTGAGTAGCTGTATTAACAGCCTGTCTAAGATGTTTAAATCCTCCTTCTGTTTCTGTATTTAAGTAATCTAATTGTCTCCAACATTTCTCTAATGTCTTGGAAACAAATAGATCAGTGAATGCTGTATATATAGCTTGTTGTCTTCTTTTAACTGTATAAAGATTTACACCTAAACAGGCTCCCATTTCTGACCAACCAATACCTCTGGACTTTAGAGCAAAGACATTTAGTCCTAATTTTTTACAAAGTTCCACATAGTGGAAATATTTATATTGTTCCGCAATAAATGTAGGAAATGAGTCATTTCTTACAGTTACCTTAGCTTTAGAATCAGATTTAAGAACAGCAGGAGAATCCATTCTGTAGAAATTTAAATAGAAGTAGTTATCTCCTGTTAAAGTATATCCATTATATGTATAACCATATATACATCTTCTTTGTTGTTCCAACCAATATTTAACATAGGAAGGCCCATTTATCTCAAATGAACTATACTTACCAGTAGCTTCTTTAGTCATGGCAGGTTCTCTAAACCAATCTGGATCAAAATCTAATCCTTGCGTTTCGGTAATTGGTCTATATCCAGTTAATTCATAAGATAAATCTGGATCAAAATATTCTATTGGATCATCTATTCTCACATCCCAATTTGTGAATTTAACATCTTCTCCATTTACATGGTATAACTTTCTAAATTCTTCATTATCAAAGTTTTCTCTAGTCTGATCTGCAATTTCTAAAGATTGTCTTATATAATCATTATCATACAAAACTAAATCTTCTTCTTTTGGATCATCTAATAAATGCTCTGGAATGTGATAAATAGTTGCTATTTCCTCATCTACTAAATCTTGAGAGTTTATTTTATCTAATAATTCCTGTGTTGTTTCCCTTTTACGATAAGCTCTTTTAGGCTTAGATTCCTTTTCAAGTTTAGCTTTTTCTCTAGCTTTCTTCTCTTCCTCTTTCTTTCTAAGCTTTTCAGCATTACCTTTAGCCCCAAAAGTCTTCTTAGCCATAATTAATCAAATAAACCAGGAGTTTGATCTCCTTTGATTTTACTTTGCTTTTCTAATGCCTTCTTATATCTAATCTCAGCATCTTTAATTTCATCTAATAATGGCCCAACACTTTTAGCCTCAGCTATTACATCTTTAGCTTTAAACACAGGACTTCCATCTTCTTTTCTCTCATTTAGATCTACTAAATAATCAAAATATATAGTTAATTTATCTACTATATTATATACTGATTTAAGAAGTTTCCAAGTTCTATCATTCTCTTTCATCTCTTTAAAAGCTCTACAAGCTTTTCTAAATGTTTCATCATCAAACTCAGCTTGAGTTAGTTTAGAGTCTTTTAAAGCCATCTTATGTCTATCCTGTTCAGGATAATCAGCATAAGGAGATTTCCAATTAAGCATTAGGTAAATATATTTAAATTCCCTAAATGCTCTTAACTTATATCTTCCTTCTACATCCTCAACACATTTATTTCTTTCTGGTTCTATTAATGCCTCAAACTCTTCTGTTAATAAAATTGCAGGTTCTACTAACTCTAATTGTCCAGTAGCATTATTATACTGAAAAAAGTCTAACATATATCATTATTTAAATTAAAAAAGAGTAACATAATTTTTATCTAAAAATTACATTACTCCTTAAAGTTATTCACTGGCTTTAACCAGTTCTAAATCTTTAGTTGAAATCACCATTTCATGAGGAACTTCTTCCTTATCAAACCATAAGCACTTCATTCCTAGAAGTACTTTATTGCAATCAGTTACTTTTTGTGTAATAAGCATATTTATTGGAGTATTCTGTAATTCAGAATGTTTAATTCTTACTATATCTCCTGGTTTGAACATTACGTCTTTTTTATTCTCATAGTACATATTACTCTTCTTTTTTAAATCCATAAACTACTATATTCCCAGCAGGAATTATACACCATTCTTCTTCTCCATACTCATTAGTAGATATAGGAAGAACTCTTTCAAATCCAGAGGTATATAAAATATCCATTCCTGGCTTTATATATTTAACTTCTGGCCCAACTTCTACCACTTTTCCAGTCTTTATAAATCTAGTGTCCTGTATATCTGCAACTTCACCAGATTTTTCATCAAATTTAAGATCTCTCTTAATTATTAATCCAGTGGATGTTTCTGGAGATAAATAAGGACTATCTACATAAGGTTTAAACATTACAAAGTTGCCAGCTACTTCTAAGCACCAATTAGGCTGTCTTCTTTCTTCAAATAGTTCTTTTTGAATAGCAATAGCTTCATTTTGAATTTTTTTGAATTTGGCTTCCTCAATTTCTTTTTTTAAACCAGAAGGAACCCATAATGGATTTTCATTTTTGTTACTATACATAATTCATTAATTTTAAATCATTAAACATTTACCATTTATTTATAACACAATGATTGTCTTTATTTCTAGCTTTAGCTCTTAATCTACATCCACATCCTCTAAACCAGCCATATAATGGAATATCAGATGTTTCATTAGTATCTGGATTTATCCATAAGGAACTATCACACATACCGCCTAATTTATCTAAGTATAGAGGACATTGTTTACATATTTTAATTCTCTCTAAATATAAGTCTTCATTTAATTCTAAGAGCTCTTTAACATGTCCTCCAACTATATCAGAAATTTTCCCCATATCAAAATATAACAGGTTTATTTCTTTCTTCTAAGTCTTGCAAAACAAGTTGTTTTTTATAATATTTAAGCATCCTAATTATATCTTCTTTTCTGTAATCAAGAACATATTCATTAACTTGACCATCATGGGTAAAGTGAACTATTCTTAATTCATCTATAATAAAATTAGGATTTATTTTTTGAACCATCCAAGCATATAAGGATAATTGTAATGTATAATGCATATAATTACAATCTTGAATATTATTTAAAGGATATTTCATCATTTCATGAGATCCTTTTTTCTTATCATAATAAGATTCCATTTTTAGTTCCTTATTAGTCTTCCAGTCCCAAATTTTAATATGATTACCATCTTTAATAAGTAAATCAGATTGACCAGCTATTCTTAATAATCCATCTTTAGATACTGATGATAAAAGTATTTCAGGATAAATAGCTCTTTCTAAATCTAATTTATGGTAATTTTTATTTACTTTGAATTTATTCCCAACATTAAATTTATCAATCATTTTCTGTGGGTTCATGTAAAAAGTATTTTCTTGTTTGGCATGAACTCTAGTCCCATGCTCACAGGCTTCTTTATTAGTATCTTTCCACCCAGATTTAACCTCTTCACATTTAGATTCAAAGTCTTCTGGAGAGATTCCAAAATTTAAATAGTAAGAATCATCCCATATTTTTTTATCTAATAACTTCTTTTTTACTGAAGAAAATTGATCAGCTCCAACTAAAGCTTCTAAGGCTTTATATTTACTCCAAAAATCACCATCGAATTTATTCTCAAATAATCCTATTAGAGTAGTCACTGATATAAACTTTTTATCTTGTACTAATCCAGATTTACCTACGTATATATGTTTTTCATCATTATATACAACATCATCTGTTTCCTTATCTATCACTAATTCTTCACCACCAAATCGGAAATGTTTACTTACATCTCCATCATTCATACTCATTGTCATAATATCATCATTTTTTCTTTAATTTTCCCTCATAATCAAATAGATCACTTAAATCCCTTAATGCAACTGATTCCTCATAGAAAATTTTATTAGTATCTCTATAGGTAGAATCAGCATAACTTACTCCAACAAACCCAATCGGTGTGCCATGTAATTCAAAATACATCAAGTACATTTGTTTAGTAGAATTCTTTTTAACCATAGCATAAGTAATAGGATCATAATATCTAATTTCCTCTATATCCCTTATTGCTACAGTATTCTCAGTAAATACTCTTGACATAGTTTTAAAATTGGAATTGTTTTGCTTTTGGTAATTACTGGCAATTGAAGTAATTCCGGGTTTAACATCTTCATTGTTAATGGTAAAGTATAAGAAGTGAAGTCCAGTTAATCCAGTAACAGTGTTACTATACTCACCAAGAAAAGTTCTGTCAGCACCTAATCTAAGTCTTAGATTTTTTAAGATTTTATCAATCTCTCCAGAAATCTCTCCTCGATATTTAATAATCCTATCTTGCATATCTTGTCTTTCCACAAAAACAGAATGAACTCCATTTTCAATAGCATTCTTTACATAACTAGGAACACCAAGCATAGCAAGTATAAGAACTGTTATTAAAAAACACTTAGGATGTTTAATGACTTTGTGCTTTATCAAAGTATTAAACAATTCAATTAATTTTATCATTCCTATACCCTAATTAATTTATGATTAGATTTACTTTTTATTCTGCAAATATAATTATATCTTGCAACATAAAAAAGATATAATATGAGTTTTTAAAATTTTTATCATGAAGTGATTATTAGACAATTAAATTATATTGATATGAGTTTAAGTATAAAAGACTTTCAGAATTTAAACATAGACTTATCTGGCATAGACTTGTCAGAATATATAGATGAAACGGAAAATTCATTGGATGAACAAATAGAATTATTTCTAAAGAAAGGTGGTAAGATACATATAAAGAAAGCTAATAGAGGTAAGTTTACTAAATATTGTGGAGGAAAAGTTACTTCCAAATGTATTGCTAAGGGAAAGAATAGTTCTGATCCAGCAGTTAGAAAGAGAGCTACCTTTGCAGCAAATGCCAGAAAATGGAAACATTAAGAGATGATAAGTCTTTAGATCCTTTATTAAAAGGAAAAGATAAGAGAATTATAAACAGATTTTACCGAAAAAATAAAAAAGTTCCATTTATAAATAGAATACTATCAAAGGATACATTGCAAATTCAAGACTGGGAAAATCCTGAGAATCATGCAACCCATAAGTTAGGATATGTAGAGGCTGATGGAAAATATTATATTTATCCAGAGGTACAAAAACAAGGAAATACATTAATTGACTATACTTCAAGTCTAGATAAATTTAAAGGATTTGAAGAAGCACTTAAGAATAAAAATGTAGTTCCTACTAATAAGTCATTTGCTGAATTTTTTACTAGTAATTACAAAAAGTCTAAATACTTCAAAAGATATGAAGAAAATATGAAAAAAGTAAATAAATTTCAAATGGGAGGAACTATGAATGGTTTATCCCCTTTACCTATTTGGAGTTTATTTAAATCTAGTAAAGAAGTTAGGGAAGAACCTAAAAAAGTATCTAAACAACCTCAATTTGAATCTAATAAATCAATCTATGAGGATAAAATTAAATCTAATCCTAAATTTGATAAGAGAATAAATTGGGATAATATAGATTGGCTACAGCAATTTTTTCATAAAAATCTAGGATATAAAACATCCTTAGGAATATTGCCTTCTGTTATTAAAGAAAGTTTTGGGAATCCTAAAATTAAACAGATAGGTGGAGGGCCTGGATATGGATTATTACAGTGGGAGAAAGGATCTGATAGATATAATAGAATGATGAAGTATCGCACTGATAGTATTATTCCAGGAGTAGATCCAGAGCTTCAAAGACAAGCAGAATTTATTATTAATACCACACTTGACTCTCAGCATCCAGATGATTGGCATCATGGAGGTAAAGGAAGTGGGTTTAATACTGCTGAAGATGCAAGAAAGGCTTTTATTAGTAGAAAAAGTTCTGCTGAAGAAAAAGCTTATGCATTGTCTGCTGGATATGTAAGACCTAAAGGAGGATTAAATGAAGCTAAGAGAAGAAGTAAAATGACACATTCATTAGATTCTTTATATAATAGTAAGTATTTTAAAATGTTAACAAATAAGTAATTATGTTAGGAGGAATAATATTTGTATTCATAGTTTGGTTCGTCCCTATGATTTTATGGTTGATATTCCAAAATCCATTTAAAAAGAATTCTTCTTGTGAAAATGGTAAAACTGAGAATAAGTTAGATAAGAAAATATTTTGGGCCGCTTTATCTATTGGTATAGCAATTTTATTAGGAATAATTATATTAGCATAAAATGTCAGAATTAGGTAAGAATTATATAGATGTAGAAGTAGGAGACAATGATTATGTCTGTAGAGTAGCCTACGATACTTGGGAAAAAGGTAGAGGGCTAATGAATGAGGAGAATCTGGGAGATAATGAGGGGATGCTATTTATATATGATGAACCTCAAGAAGAGATCTCCTTTTGGATGAAAGATACTCCTTTAGATTTAGATATTGTATTTATATGTTCATGTAAAAAAGTTATTTCAGTTGGGCAAGGAATAGCTAATACTACTGATTTAATAACAGAGAATAATGTTCAGTTTGTATTGGAAGTAAAAGCTGGATCAGGAATAAAAGAAGGAGATGAGGTAGAATTCGATGGGTTAGAAGATTTTATTGAAAATAGAATTAAATCATTACCACAAGAAAATGTTGAAAAAGTTCTTGACTCTGAAAGAGAAAAACTCTCTGCTCTTCTTAAAGTATTAGATCCTGATGGAGAAGTTCAACTGGTTATAAAGGGAGATGTTAGGATATTCTCTAGAAAAAATACTAAAGTCCTAATTAGACAAGCTAAGAAAGCTGATAAATTAAAAACTGATTCAGCCTATAAAAGATTAGGAAAATCAATATTTAAATATATGAGAATACAAGATGAGAATGGGGAAGAATATGTAAAACCTAATAAGAAGAGTAATGAGTAAAAAGATAGATCTAATCAATCTAATTCTTGAAGGAGAAGGAGGATATGTAAATGATCCAGATGATTCTGGAGGAAGAACTTATAAAGGAATCTCTGAAAAGAATTTCCCCAATTGGGAAGGTTGGAATATAATTAATAAACATGAACCACTGAAAAGAGGGCAAGTGATTAGGGATGAGGATTTAGAGGAAGAAATATATAAATTTTATTTAGTTCATTTCTATTCCAAACTAAAAATAGATCAAATTAATAATTTATATATCTCAGCTCATTTATTGGATCATGGAGTTAATGCTGGAATCTCTAATGGTGTTAAATGTTTACAAAGAGCAGTTAATAAAACTTGTCCAGCTAATTTATCTATAGATGGTAAGATTGGTCCTAAGACAATCAATGAGGCAAATACTTGTAGTCCCAGAATGCTTTTAGATAATTTTATTAAAGAAAGACAAGAATATTATAAATCTATTGTAACTAAGAATCCTAAACAAGAGAAATTTTTGAAGGGATGGTTAAATAGAATAGATAATGTAAATAAATATATTAACAATTTAAAAGAGAAATAATTATGGCTTGTAAAGGTAGTAAAAAATCTGGATCTTCCAAGGGAAAATCTGGAAAAGGAAGTAAATAATTAATCAATAATTTAAATTAGGTATGGCAATATATGTAGGAAACACATTAGTTGCTGATGTAGGAGGGGGGGGGTAAGCCTCTCTACCTCTACTGCAACTAGATATTTAACCGGATCAGCTTCTACTACAGGAAGTACTGAAAATTTATATACTAGCTCTGGCTGTTATATGAATAATAATAATTTATATAGTAATAGTAGTAAGGTAATAACTGAAGCTGATAACACTAAATTAATAAGAGCTATTAGTAAGGCTAATCCTGGATATATTAATCTGGGAGGAATATTACTTCAGTGGGGAACCATTTCTATAACTGGGAATAAAGCAGGAGTTGACTATTTCCCAACCACATTCTCAAGTGTATATAGTGCTGTATGTACCTGGGATTACGATAATACTGGTTCTCAAGAAAATTATGCAATTACCTCTCTTTCTACAAGTAGTTTGACCATTATGAATGGTGAAGGTACTACTAGATTATTTAGATGGATAGCTGTAGGAGCAGGATATTAATATGAAAATTAAATATTCATCAATAATTCCATTTAAAGGATTCTATGCAATAAACCTTTATGGAACTATGTATATAAGAAAAGAATTTAAAGATAGTCCCTTAAAACTAGATGAATATGATATAAATCATGAAGAAATTCATTCAGCTCAAGCAAGGGACTTCTGTAAGATAAACTGGATAGGATATACTATATTCTATATATTTTATTTCTTATTCTGGTTAGTAGAATTAGTAAGGCCTCCATATGATGAGGCATATCATGATATATGTTTTGAAAAGGAGGCATATATTCATGAGAATAATTTAGATTATTTAAAACAAAGAACTAGGTGGTGTTGGTTAAAAGAGAAGTATTGGAGAAATTATGAAGAACCTAGGAAAAATAAAATTAAAAAGTATAATCAATAAATTTAAATAATATGAATAAAATTAGAGAAATAATTAATAAAATTTTATCTACTAAAGTAGGAAAGTTCTTATTTGAATTTACTAACATGGTTGCATTGATATTCTTAACTATTTATATGTTTGCACATGTTGAAATTGTTTTTGGAATAATTGCATTATTCTGTGCATTTTCTAATGCTTTAGTATTAGTTGATAAATACTTCATTAAGAATAAAAATAAAATAGAATAAAATGGCGGTATATGTAGGAGCTGATGAATTATCTAAAATATATGTTGGAAGTTCTAATGGAAATAGTATTTATTTAGGAGATAAAAAGGTTTGGCCAGTTTATCCAGATCTTACTCCTGTAATAGAAGAAATTAGTGAGTATTCAGGCTTCAAACCTATTCATTATTGCCAATTTAATGGTAGTATAAGTCAAACTACTTTAACAATTTCTGACGGAACAACTTATACTCCTTACTCATTTGCTGTAACTCCTTTTGTAACTTATGTTGCAGGGGTAGGAGGAAGAAAGGCTTTACAAATGTATAGTAGTGATATTTCCTTAGCAACTCAAGCTAAAGGTAATAGTAGAGTATTTATTTCTATGTTAATAAAACAAACTACTTCAAATAGTTCCTATTCTGGAATTCTAGGAGGGACAATATTTGGATTAAATACTCAAGGATTTGGATATGCTTTAGGATGGGCTCCTAGTATACAAAGTAATAAATTTTGTGGTGAGGTATATGCTGGAGGGGCAGCTGCTGCAGCTTATAGTCCAACTGCTATGACTACAAATAAATGGTATCATGTCATGGTAGAATTTCAGGCAGATGCATTAACTGCAACTCAAGGAACACCTAGGGCATATATCTCTGTGAATGGTGCAACTTTTACAGGAGCTAAAGCACAAGGAGCTTTAGGATATATAGATTATAGTGATTTAACTGATTCTTATATACATCTAGGTTGTACATGGCAATCTGGAAAGAATTACTTTAGAGGACTTATACAAGACTTTGTTCTGTGGACAGGACACATTGATGATTATGGAGCAAATATGCTTATAAACTATTATAAAGAATTGGGAGTTTATTAAAATAAAAAAAGGACTAATCAATAAGATTAGTCCTTTTTTATTATACTTTTATTTCATTTGATTTAGTTTCCCTTACAATATTAGGTTGGCCAGTACAGTAAACTATTCTATCATTCCACCAATCACCATCCCAATTATTTTTAGTCCAAGGAGTATTGATAATAGTATAAGGTTGTTGCCTGTTTTTTATATTTATTTGAATATCTATATCTAAATCTTTTATATTACTTAGCTTTTCTAAAGCCTCAGCAATTTCTTTCAATTCACTTATTCCCATATTTAATCATTTAATAATTCAAAAGCATTTACAGTATCAACAGTTTTAATTCCCATAGATTCTAATAATTCTAAAAATCCAGTGATAACTGGGTTGTCATTATATAAATCTTTAGCCTCTTCTATTGTTAATTTATTTCTTGATAATTCCTTTTCAGATTTACCAATCTTAGCATATTCTGGAATCTTATCTAATTTCTCCTCAGGATCATTAATTGATACAGAAGTATAAGTATCTTCTATTTTATTTTCTTCTTTCTTTCCAAAATATTCTTCAAGTTCCCATTTTGCATAATCTTCACAGAATTTTCTATAGTTTTCATCAAGTCTATCAAGCTCAATTCTTTCATGTTGCTCAGCTAACTTTTTCCATTGATTGTAATTATGTATTGCTAGAGTCTTAGCTTGATTTAATTGATCCTTTAATCTGGCTATCTCTTCTTCTGCATTTTTCTTATATGTGTCATTTTCAATATAATCATTTTGCCATTTTACAGTTTCTTCAAGTTGAGATATTCGCTCTTTTGATTCACATAATTTTTCTCCTAAGTTAGCTACTCTTTCCCTCTCTATACCAAGAGCTTCCTTTAAATCATCTATAGTATCATCATAGGCTACTTCATTATTTTTATATTCCTCAATCTCACGATGTAATTTTATATTTTCATCATGTAATTCTTCAATAGTTTGATATAACCCCTCTTCTTCATTTCTTAATACATAATTCTCAGAATTAACAGCTTCTAGAAGTTCCTTATTTTCTGATAATTCTTCTTTTAAAGAAGTTCTTTCAGCTATATAACCACTTATCATCTTTTTTAACTTAGAAATTTCTTGATTCTTAGCCTCAATCAAATCATCCATATTCTTGATAATCTTTAATAAAGATCTTTCCAATTCACAAAGTTTTCTAACTTCATCATTCATAAAAGAGTCAATCTTTTCGTAAAATTCTTCACTAATTTTTCCCATAATCATATTTAATATTAAATTAATTTATAAAAACAAAGATACTATTTAGAATCTACTTTTCCAAGTAATCCGATTCTAAATAGTATCTAAATAAGGTTATCATACTCAACATTTAAATTTTTATGGATTCATCTAATTATCTTAGTTTTTCTCTAAATTCTGGAAGTAGTTCTTTAAGCTCTTCCTTAACTATTCTTTGTCTATCTAAATAACTTTTATTTGGATACTTAATTGCACCTAATTCGTTAACTATTTGTGTAGCTTCTGGAGATGTTAAATCTGGATCTTCAGACAATATCTTTTGCATTGATTGCATATTATTTTGTATATAATTTAACATCTTTAAAGCATTTTGTATTACTCTAGGATCAAATTGAGAAAAATCAAAATTCCCAAAACTAAAATTAGCCATACCTGATTCAATTTAATATTAATATCATTTGTTATTTATTAATACAAAGATAGTAAATATTTAATAAAGTATAGCTTAGATTATGAATTTATATCATCATGTGCTATTTAAAATTATACCTTTATTATATAACGTGCGCACGTATAATTTAAAATCATATTTCCAAATTAATTTTGGAAATTTTTATTTATCTAATAGGAGAATTTATTAGAGTAATATTATTGCTGATAATAGTGCAACTATTGCTATAAATAACTTTAATGCTTTACTAGTCTTCATATTGAGGTTAATTTATATTTAAGTTCTCTTAGATTATTTTCTAATTGAACAACTTTATTTATTTCAAATGATTTTATTGCTATGATCTTGGCTTCTAAATCTCCTACACTTAATTTAAGATCTATTATAGCCTTTATCAATAATTCCCACTTATCCTCAGGATTCATTAATTTATTCTTACAATCCTCTAATTGATTTATTGTCACTGAATTTATCATACTCATTAATCATATTTAATGCCATATTGGCAGCATTATGTAATAAATTATTATTTACTTTAACATCTATTATATTAGAATAACTTTCTAATATACTTATTATCTTATTCATACATTCCTGTTTAGCAAATGTTTTATAGAACACAGATTCAAGTATTGCTTTTTGCATTTCTGAATCTGGAGCATCACCAGAATCTAAAGGAAATCTTACCTCCGAATCCCCAAATTCTGAATCAGTAAATATTGTATAACCATTTTCTATATCAACTCTTAGCATCTTCCCAGCTTTTGTCTAATAATTTCCAAAAATCATAATCATTGACTCCCATTTCCTCTAAATCTTTGTAAAAACTTTTAGAGTTATCTAATAATTTTTCTTCAAATTCTCTAAGAGCTTTTACTAGTTCTTCTTTTACAAATACTTCATTTTCCATTACTCTGTTTCACATTTAATTACATCCTCATAATTTACATGAATATAAGATTCCTTATCACGATCTCTATTTATAATATTTATTTGATCTATTAAACTCTTAATTATCCTATCCTTCTCTTGGTCTTTTCTTTTCAATTCCATAATATCTTCTGTATTTTCTTGCACTTGTGCAGCCAAAAATAAAACTGCTTGTCCTACCTTATTCAAATCAAATACAAAAGATTTATTCATTTTAGATATAATACTTTTCTCCTCTAAACCTGTAATAATTTTTTTAGTTACATGAGGAGAACATCCCATTATCTTTGAAATCTTATTAGTAGTTAAATTCACATTTCCCATTCCGGTATTAGGATCTTTCTCCATTTTATTCTGAATGCATAAAAATAATGCCTTCTCAGACCCAGTATACTCTTTACTTCTAATAAACTCCATAGTAAACTCTTCTTTATCTCTTAAACTCTTTGGAGGCCTTTTTAAAGTATATAAATTAGATTTCCCCTTCTTCCCAATTTCTAAATTCCCGTTTTCTTGTAACTTCTTTAATCTATTAGAAATAGTATTCTTTGCCATATTGGCCTCCTTAGATAAAGTATCTAAAGAAACAAAAGTTTGGAATGTTTCTTTATCTGCATAACTTAATAATATCCCATATAACAACACATCTTTATAATCTAAATTCTCATCATTTGGAATATCATTATCCAATTGAATTCTTTGCGGCTTTTTCTTTCCATTAATCATTCTGTTTCATAAAATATTTTTATTTTATTTAATCATTTATCAACATTACAAAGATAATAATTATATTTTTGAAAACCGATTGGATATAGAAAATTATAAAATTTTGAACTAATGAGCTCTTCTTAAATACTATATTTAAAAATGATTATATCTCAATATAATATACTTATTAAAATAATCATTTTATTTAAATATCTAATATAAAACCGATTGTTTGCACTGGTTGAGATTGAAGTTTGCACTGGTTGAGATATAGAAAATTATTCTTCCAGTTTAATTTAACATTTTTTAACTATTAAAAGTATATATTTAATAAGCTTATAATATCATTAACTTAAAATTTTGGATCACAAAAGTTTGCATATATTGACACCTATCTATACTAGCAACTTGGAATCCAGCTACCGACCCTACCCTAGCCAGGGTTTACAACTCTTCTTCGAAGAGTTTAAAGATTTAAATTTATTTTATTTTGTTTAAGTTGAATACTTTTTATATTTGTACTTTAAATAATTGTTTCCATTTTAAAAATTTTTCTTATATTTTAGATGATAAAAATTCTATCCCCCTAGGTGATTATTTAGATCCCCTATAGGTATATTAGAGTTAATAATCTAAGTAATTTAGATAATTTTAATAAGAAAAATTTGAATAATATAAGTTGAAATATAAAAAATCTAGAGATAGTCGAGTGATAAAAGCATTAACCCAACACACCCCCTAACCACCTTGAGGAAAAAGTGAAATTCCTCACCAAAATAAAAAATAATAAATCAATTTAAATTTTACAATTATGGCAGTAAATAGAAGCCTATCAAAAGAAGATTTGGAAAAAATCGCATTTGTAGCATCAGAATTTGGTTCTAGTGCTCAAGTAAATGACACCATCAAAGTTCCTGAAGATCCACACTTTGATGAGGTAAAACAAGAAATTGGTGGACAAGACAGAACTTGGTACGTTGTTAAAGACATTCTTTACAATGGAAAGAGTAAAGAGTCTCAATCAGTCAATTTCGCAAGAAGAGGTAAAAAGTCAGAAAGATCTCAGGCTACCAATGACAAGTTGGCCAACACTCATACTTTACTTGATCTATACAAGCTGATTGCCGGAACCACTTGGAAATGTGTCTATGTTGAAACAAATCCATTTGGAACCACCAATGCAACTTGGGATTTGGTAACTGAGTAATAAATCATAAAAATTTACAATCATGAATAACATTATCGAAGATTACTACTGGTCTGATGACTACGGTTACGTAGAAGTTCTTTACCTAAATGGTGAAACATATCAGATACAAAGATAAAGGGTTAAAACCCTTTATCTTTTTTAAGTATTTTTTTAATCTTCATCATGTTATTCAATTGTGAATTTTAATGCAGCCAAAGACTGTCTCAAGCCAGTAGAATGCAGAGAGTTATTCATGATTGGGCACTCCTGAGTATGAGTATAAACTACTCTATTAATTTTAAATATACACACTATGGATACAGTTGAAAAGAGAAAGAAATTATTTGAAAAAGCATGTGAAGGATTTCTAAATGCTTTATATATTGAAAAAGGAAAGAGTGATAATATTACATCAGATGATATTGATGTAGTTTGGGAAGTATTATTGTTATCTTTACATAAATTTGAGCCAGATTTAAGAGAAACTGCAGAAGAAGTTTGTGATAGAATTGTGGAAAATAAAATATAACTCGAACTCATGCTGATGATTACTGGAAATTAATGTCCAGATTCACTATAATTAGGTTATTTATCTATAGTTGCGATGCAGGAAACTATACTATCTGAATAAGAGCACTGTAATTATATGTTGTCAGATGTAAATAATTCTAATATAAGTGGGCTTAAACGAGTATAAATAAAAGCCGAAAAGTATTGTTTTAGTTGTGGAAATCCTAGTGAAGTAGAGTAACTAGGATTTTTTTTATTTTGATTATATTGGTGTATTTATATATTTTGGGTTTTAGGATGTTTGTTCCCAGATTAGATGATTATGATGATTATCTAATGTTTGATGGAGAGGATATGGTGTGAGGGGTGAGTATACCTCCAACTCCACCATCTCCATCTTTTTCATCCAAATTATCACCAAAATTATCTCTACAACTAGGTAAATTTTCAAGATTTCTTTCATCATAATAAATATTTGATTTATAATATTCATAATTTTTTTGATTAAGTTTTAACTTGTTATGCATTTTATTTACTTTTAACTTTTCGTTTTAATTTTTTTGAAAAAATTAATCATAGTTTTTGAAAATTAAACATTAGATTAATATAAAGTCGTGAGATTCATATTAATCGAATAATCTAAATCATTATATAGATTTTTATTATATCCAGCTGATACATTATTATATAACAGAAGTTTATAATAATGATTTAGATTATAGATAATATCTAATTCCGGAAGGTACCAATAAGTTCGGATTAGGTGTTATTAGTTACTAATAGGAAGGAGAAATCCTTCCTATTTTTATTTGAGTATAATGAAGAAAAGATATATAAAACATTTAGGGATAGTGCTTATTATATTAGATATAATGAGTGCTATAATGGTGTTTATAACAGGAGCTGATTGGATTATAATTACATTTGTAATTTGTTTGATCTTATCATTTATAACACTTATTACAATAGATTTTGGATAAATAACACTAAAACACTAAATATTATGGAATTATACAATAAAGAGGAATTATTAGAATATGCTAAAGCTTGTAATTTATCAGATGTAGCTGATAGAGCTTTAATGGCGATTCTTAGATTAAGTGATACAGAGAAAGAAATGGGACTTAATCCAAGCTTAGATTTTTCTGAGATTCAGATAAAGATTCAGGATAGTAGAACCAAGTGTAGAAAGTTATTAAACGCATTAGAAGAGAAGTTCTATGATACTTTTAAAGGATTTAAGGAAGATTTAGATAAATCTAAGATGATTGTAGAAAAATTTGAATTATATGCAAATAGGAGTGTTTCCAAGGATAATTATGTATATGATAACTATTTAAATATTAAGATAAGAGATAAAGATGGTCATTTAAATATTATTAATACACTTATTCAATCTTCCGGAGATAAACTTGCATGTTGTATAGGAAGGACAAGAAACTGCAGTAATTCAGAATTAGGTAGTATTTGTGAAAAATATTTTCAAGTAATACCTGAAATATTGTTTAAACCAGAACTTATTTATTTATAAAAAAATTATCCACCTTGTGTTCCCTTCTTGCCTATTTTAGTACGTCAGACTTGCAACACAATACACATATAAGCTTACATTTAAGTTCAACACAAGGTGGATTCTATAAGATATTTATATTAAATTATTAGATAACATATTCT
>ERZ791731.508-NODE-508-length-21330-cov-3.0674_pt1 | contig 21330 bp, 18 predicted proteins | sample MGYA00509954_ERZ791731 | MGnify/ENA primary metagenome ERZ791731 (study PRJEB30046, sample SAMN00715134) | human gut metagenome | study: EMG produced TPA metagenomics assembly of the A metagenome-wide association study of gut microbiota in type 2...
ATCAGTGAGCACGTTGAAGATGACGTTCTTGACGCCGATGCAGAGGGCCAGACGGGCCTGCTGGACGGCGGGGTCTGCGCCCTGGATGCGGCAGGCGGCCCGCAAAAGGGGCGGGGGGGCGGGCACAGGCAGGAAGTAGAGAAGCTGCTTCCTCAAGGATATATGACGTGGGGAGAAGTTTTTTTCAGATGATAGAATTCTTTACTGGGGATATTAATAATGATAAAAGTCTTCGGATACAAAAATATTTGGAATTATTATAATATGCACCGATTTTCTCCGACATATTGGGTCAAAGATAGAAGATCTGTTTTTTGCACATCTCAAGATAATCTTGAAAAATGTGATAATGTTATACACCGATTTTTATCATTTATACATGATGACAAGAAAAATCATAAATCATCTAACCTAATGACTTGGTACCGAGGACAGTCACAAGACTGGCCTCTAATACCTAGTATTGTTCGTCACATGAAAGTGAAAAAATTTCTTTTTGCTGAATATGATGAAGATTTTCATAAACGATTGGAAGATGCCGATAATAAAGAGTCTATAATGCGAAAAAGATTCTTTAGTGTCAGAGAAGATGTATTATCCTTAGCAAAGGAACGTGAACTTTTACGACAATTTGTTAGAGAAGCATCGGCGTGGCCTATGCCTATTCGCCCGCAAAATAAAGTCGAATGGTATTATTTAGCACAACATCATGGCTTACCAACAAGACTGCTTGATTGGACAAGTGATCCATTAGTGGCTTTATGGTTTGCTGTTAACAAAGATGATCATAAGAAAGGATACATATACGAAATATCTCATTTTGCATTTGACAGAACAAAATCAGAAAAAGCAGCGAGCGAAATTATTGATATGATATTTGAAGATTCTTTGGATGATGTTGATTGCTTTTCTGAAGAGCCACTTCCTGTTTGTCTTCCTTTGATACCTTCTTGTTATGGGTTAAGGCAATCTTTACAAAGTTCATTTTTTACATTGCATATGCCTTACTTTTATTTAGGTAAAAGTTTTTGGCTTAAAAACATTTTTCCTATGGATTCTGATGAATATGCTTTATCGATAAAAGCTGATAGAATATTTACAATTGAACCAGAAGAAAAAGCTCTATTGCGCCAATATTTGTCTTCCTTGGGGCGTCATTTGTGGTCAATTTTCCCAGATATGGATCACTTAGCAAAAGGGTTAGTTCAAGAAATGTTTGGTTAATTATAAAAAGAAGCCGACCTCACGGCAGACTTCTGAAGCGACACTATTCCTTCATCTCTTACACCACCCGGAGCATTCCTTCCTGTACTGGCACCAGGAGCACTGCATTCCGGGCTGGGGATGGAAACGCTCGGTAGTGATGCCTTCGTAAGCGATCTTGTACAGGTCAGCGATGCGTTGCTTACGCTGTTCGTTGGCTGGCGAGATTTTGACTCGGATTACCTGCGGTGTCTTTGTCTTGACCAGGTAGATGAGATCCAGTGACGGAGGCGTGTCTCCCGTGGCTTCTTCGATCATCATCTGGTAGGTGACCAGCTGAAGCTCGTGATCAAAGGCGCCATGTCCGGCGTCCGGTTTGGCGGCAGCGGATTTGTAGTCCACTGCCGTCAGATCGTGCTGAACGAGGTCGATGACACCTCGTACGGGAACCGGCAGACCGGGGATGGTAGCCGACAAGCCGACTTCCACTCCCAGGGGCATCTGTGAAGAAACCTCGTTGGAATACATGTAGGTCTTGACGGTGTTCCATGCGCAGGAGAGGACTTTCTGGCGTGCGTTTTCGTCGGCGTAGTCCACGGGGCCTTCCGTCTTCTCCAGCTCCAGGAAGTGGGAGGAGAAGGCTTTTTCCATGATTGCCTCACTGCTGTCCTCTCCTCGCCACCGGGCGAGGTTGAAGGACTGGAGTGTGGCGTGGATGGCCTGGCCGACATGCAGGGCAACCGTTGTCGGTTTCCGTATTTGTGCCACCCTCTCGAAGAAGCGCAGAGAACACGACAAGTACGATTTGGCCGAGGAGGGAGACAGATAATCCGGGCGTATGGCAGAAGTAGGAGAAGCTTCCGAAGGAAACTTCTTCACCAATGCGATAGCCAGGGGCAGGGAGGATGAACGTATGGGACAGGTTACGGGAGCGATCATGGTCAGTACGGGTTGGAGTTACCGGCATAGGCCGTAGCGGGACGGCGGGTGTAGTTGTTCCTGCCTGATGCCGAACGTTTGGATGTCGCACCGGAGCGGTTCATCAGCTCGTCGATCAGCCCGGAGGCTTCCATGCGGTTGAGCATGGTAATGGGTTTGTTGAATCTCCGGGAAGCCAGTTCGTTCAGGGCAGAGTCATCCAGCCCGGCCTTCCCTGCTAGCTCCAGGATGAGCGACTGTTGCTTTTCCGAGCACTTCCATGCGGGGACAGTTTCAACAGAACTCTCAGGGACGCTTGCAGAAGGCGTTCGCCTCACGGATGATGTGGATGTCGTTTGTGATCTGAACGCCCCGGGAACAGACGTCTGAGCAGCTTGTGTGCCGTAATGTTCGTCAGGAACGAATCCGACCTGTTGGATCTGAGCATCAACGGCAGTCTGAAGGGAACCGTAGAGTCGTTCCGTCTTCAGTGACAGCTCTGATGTGTTGTTGATTTCCGTTTCGATGGAGACTTCGAACTGGTGGGAGGAATATCCCGGCAGCCCGAGGCGTTTGCTGTAGTTGGCGATGAGTTTGATAGCCATGATGGTTGTTCTTTCTTATTGATGGGTGAATACAGAAAACCGCCACGCCCGGAATAGGGAACATGGCGGCTTTGTGAAGGATGACAGGCAGGTAAGTTCCTGTGTCTGGTATATATGACGGTGAGGGAGGTGTTATTTCAGGAAAGAAGAATTCTTTACATCCCTCATCTTGTATCATATTTTCTGTTGCAATATATTTATTGTGAATATATAGAAGTTTTACTTATAAGGATATTTGGAGATTTTGTGAGAAATAATATTTTTAACTAGATATACATCGCAACTGGCATTCTGTCATATCAGCGATTGTAGATGAACAAGACATAAGCAATCTACTGAGAGTATCTGGAAGATTATGAGATGCTAGACCTGGTTGAACGATCCAAAATTCAAAGCATGGGGGGGCGGTGTAATCAAGTTTTTGCATAAGCCTAGTGAGTGTTTCATTACTACCATAAAAGAAACGGCGTTCTACTCCTAGCCCATGGTTTTTTCTACTTTGAAGATGTCTAAACAAAGACTTAGCGTCCCATTTCCATTTCACAGATTTTACAGCTTGACCACAAACCTCATAAAGATCTCCAACCCTATGCCCAGCACTCGTACCTTTAGAAAACTTGCAATGGAACAACTTCACCACTAAAATATCTTCTTTTTCAAATACAGCAACTACGTCTGCTGACTCTCCTGAACCATCATCATTAAAGACTAAAATAGCTCCATTTTTTTTACATTCATCCATAACTCGTTGTTGAATCGAATTAGCTCGATGTATGATTTGTCCATTATCAAATTTGTATGCAGACTCTGTTTCTATATCAACTCCGCTCCAATCCCATTGTTCAAAGAAATTATCCGACAACGTATCAACTGACGAACGAAATATTGTATGTTGGCAACCAGATATAAGGCTTCCATCGCCGAGGAACAATGTAGGAGGGTAATCAAGAAAGAACTTATCTAGCGGCTCATCATCACGTCTCCATCCTCCAATCACAACATTTTCGCTATTGGGCAAAGACACAAAATGACCGTCTTCTCCCTTTAATTCAATTCGTACCGAAATTGGTTCATGCCCTTCACGAAGAATTTTGAAATCAAGTACCGTATCACTACTATAGATCCATTCGGCAAACTCACACAAATAGAGTGGAGTATGTTCATTCAGGTTATCTATTAGACTCATACGATGATATTTTTCGAATGTTTCCTCATTCCAGTCCATCGCTATAACCGAATCATTTAAGGGATATTGATTGAGTTCATTAACCTCTGCCGTATCATCAAAAATCTGATTCGTATCAATTGTTTCATCAATAAGCAGTGCTCCAGTTTTTTTGCACCACTCGATCCACTCCTTAGGATTACCCACACGTGCAGGATTCCAAACTTTTCCTTTTTGAGATGCACCAACACCAACAGGTTTACCATCTCTATATCCAGTTGCTACAAAATCGGATTTCCGAGAACGCCCACTATTTTGGAGATTTTTTAACTGAATAGTAACATCAGCTCCACTATATTTGGCATAACGACTATTTCTATTTGCTGGTTTTAGTATACCTGCGTGAATAATTTTGCGACGTTTAATATTTTGAAAACTACGAAAAACAGGATTTCTCTCTATAATTGAATGTTCTCCAATACATACTTTTTTGGCAAGCTCGTCATGCTTGAATTTTTTGTCCGAGCAACCAATATAGAGAAGTCCTTGATCCTCGGCATAATGCATTATCACAAGAGTCCAAAACTGGTCACGAATCATTTCTGAACGCGTCCATTTCACAGGTTCACGTACCTGTGCTGAAAAATAAAATAGTTTATGTTTAAGATTTTCGTAAGGTTGTGTAAAACGGTATTTTGCAGGAAAAGCTTCATGAAAGCGTGACCAATCAACGCCAGACGAACAGCGATAAACAACGCAACTCAACGCAGGATTTACGAGGCGAGGACTAATGTTCTGATCTGGATCATCAAAAGTCTTGTAGGGTTCACAACTTGCAAGAAATTCGATGAATTCAGTAGCTTCCTGCTGTTTGCTTTGAACGACTTCAGAGATCACTTTGTTCCAGCCAGATCCTTCAGCATAGAGCTTTTCCAGTTCACGTGGAATTTCAGTTTCTGCAAAATTGACGACCATATGAGCCTTGCCAAGATCACTGCGGTCACGGGTAAATCGACCAATGAACTGCATTGTGACAGCAAGTGACTTATGAAAATCGTGAACTGCAGCGATCTTGAACTCTGGAAAATCAAAACCTTCTTTGAGCATATCTACACACACGATGATGGAATATTCACCGCGTTTGATAGCTTCAATTTTTAGGTTTTGATTCGAAACTCCCGTATATACCTTGACTATCTTTTCACTTGGAAACATGGTACAATACAGCTTATACAGTTTATCAGCTCTTAAACGATCTCCGGCTCTAACCATCATACAATGTTTTGTGTAACCTGCTAGACGATCCTCTTGAAGACGATGAAAAGCAGCTTTCGCAATCTCTTCATCTTTCTTGTTGGGATTGCGTTCATCTACCGTAATAAGGGAGATTTCACTGAAACAGCCATCTTTCTGCGCTAGGTCTAATGAATATTGATAAACAACTTTACCTTCAATAGGCTTACGGTCAAGTCGATAAGGTGTCGCTGTGAATTGAACGATCTTGGAGCTTCCAAAATCATTCTTCAGCTCTTCCCAGGAGGCAGCTTTGAGATGATGAGCCTCATCAAAAAATACATGGCTTACCTCCTTGGCCAGTTTTTTACGAAGAATAGTATCTTTATTAAGAAGCATCGGAGTACTTACAATCACATTGCATTCAAGTAACACTTCGAGATCACCAACTTTGGTGAGTCCTTTCTTGAGTGTAGCTACTTTAGGCAACAAAGCATTTTGGTTAAGCACCCCAATTTTTTTGAGAATTCCTAATTTTTTAAATTTAGTTGCTAGTTGATTGCGCAAAGCATCTGTTGGTACAATGACTAAAACAAGCTTCGCTTGTTCTGCAATAGTAAGACCGAGCATAGTTTCTGTCTTACCTGTTCCAGTTGGTAAAACCACAGTACAAGGTTGATGGGATATAGACCAGTGAGCAAGCACAGCATGAATTGCTCCCACCTGTGCATTCCTGAATCCTTGAGAAACATCTGGTACCTCTCGGTTAAGAAGTAAAGCGTTCTTCCAAGATTTGATGACTTGTCCTGCCATATTAAAATGCCGACGCTGATCTTTAAGATACCATGAAGTTACTTCAATCAGTGTGCCAGAAGAATGGAGGGTAAATGCGCAAGGAATCCCCGTATCAACAAATCGTTTTTTTCCTTCCTGTAACAATATTGTCCTAAAAAAACAGTCTTTAATATCTAACTCTAAGATTTTTGATGCAATGTTGCGACTACCTGTAATTAGGTATTCCCCTTCCTCAACGACAATTTGTTCTATAATACCACAGTCAAGTTTGTATTGAATTACCCATTCTGGAAGACGAATATGGCGATCACCGAATTCAAAGTTACTTTGCATAATATTTCTCTCATATGCATGTTACCTAAGCTCGCCTCCAACAGTCAAGAGTTTATATGAATGGTGTTAATATGTCATTTTCGAAAGCACCTTCGTACAAAGCTAATTGACCTTGGGAACACTTTCAAAAAATTAAACTGTAGGTATACTATGTGAAAGCCCTCCATATTCCTTTTATTCAATTGAACGAGACTACTTTTCATAACTCACTCATCCCCATATTTTTTAAATTTAGAAATGATTTTAAGGTTATTTAAACAAATCAAGCAGAATCAAGATCTAGAGATCGTCTTATTCTAAACAATTCCCTGCAATTATTCGTTAGAATGAGCAGACGCATCCCCTTGTTACAATACCGGATGGATGCCCTGAAATGTTTTCAATGCTTCTGATGCTCATCGGCTTAGTAAGCGTATTTCCTGAAGGAATGTCCAAGAAGAAAACCATGGTACTGCATCCAACCAGCTTCCCGATAACCGGGATTACGGTAATACATCAAAAACAAATTCCCTATCCTTATAAGGTTATGGCGTTATTTTCCTTTATTCCAAACGTCAGATAGTTTTCTCAATATCTGACAGTAATAGACGTATTTGGTTCCTTTAGTCAGTTCAGCATACCAATCAAAGAACTCCTTTCCTATTCTTGAGGGACACTCGGCTTCCTCTTCTCATACATAGGTTTCGTTTTCTTAGTTCCTGCCGTTATTTTTTCCAAGTTTTTTTGGGCTTCTTCAAGGAAGGCCTTCCCCGCCTATTCTCCCTGTATTTGATTGACCCTCATCCAGGTAATTATCATCCCCTCAACAGACAATTTCAAATTGTATACCTAGTTTTTTGATATGACAGAGCCTGGGAGTTCTGCACACAACATTCCGATTGCATCTCTCTTCATGATGCTGTGTACATTCTGTCAGTCAGGATGAACCTGATTGATTCACTCAAACAAATCTTGGGTGACCGGCAATACTATGACAAAGAGGTTATCTTGTAAGCAATACTGGGGGGGGGATGATATAAGAGCTACGACAGCAGCCTGTTTCTCATAGGGAGGAACCGACTGTTCTTATTTTCCCCAGCGCTGTCTTCTTTCACTGCATTCTTCGGAGGGGATACGACCTCCGGCCTCAAGAATAGCTTCCAGGGCATTCAATGCACGTTGTGGAATCAATAGCTTCCTCTCTACAATGATATCCAGAACCCATAAAATCCCTTTGACTTCGATCCCGGCTTCAGCAGATTTTGTCCGTAGCCTTTTATCACCGGAAAGCAAAATACCACCATGCTTTTTGGCCAGATGGGCTACCGATACATCCTGCAAGCTTACTTTCCATTCTTTCGCTTGCGCATTAAGAGCAGGAAGATCTGATTCATCAATGGATTCCAAAATCAATTTGTTAGCATCCACATAGGTTTGAAGCAAAGAAAACTGTTCCTCTTCCAGAATCTCCTGATAGACAAGGTGTGTCGTCCGGGTCTCAAACCCCAGCTGAAACCATAAATCAAGGAGATCGCCTTCTATCAAGTCCAGGAGCACGCAAGCGTCATGAATATAGATCCTATCCACGGATAACAGTTAGATAAGAGTTGCAACAAGTCTGCGCAGTTCAGAAAGAGAATGTCCCCATAAGCTCGCACCCTTGGACATGCTGATTTCACCGTCTATAACAGCAGTGGAAATTAATTGCTCAAAACGGCCACTGCTTTCCGTTCCGCAATAATCTCCGGGTTCTTTTTTCTTGTACCCCATTTTATTATAATAGATGAAAAAGCGCTGTTTGAGATTATTGCCAATCAAATGCAATCGATGAGCCCTCATGACGATTGCCGGCAAAGAGACGCCAAAATACGATTTGATTGGAAGCAGGTTATGAATAAGGATCCTATCCCGTTTGCCGCCAAACATTTCAGAAAACGGAGCTTCAGGCATCAGAAACGCGCTCGCGAAGACATTAGCGCAATCTTCATGTTCCTTTTCCGACATGTCTTCCGGAAGGTCTAAAACCAGATGAGCCAACTCGTGGGCAAGGGTCATTCTCATTCTAGGCAAATTACCTTTTAACCATGAAGCGATGACGACCATGGCAATCCTGGAGTAGACAGCAGAGAATCCGTCAAAAGCTTCATTGTCCGTATTGTAAATGAAGATTTTGATGCCCTTGTTCTCCATAAGTTGAAGAAGGTTGACCACGGGATCTTCTCCCATGTTCCACATGTTGCGTAATCTGTATGCAGCCTGTTCCGCTTCATCGACAGTTGACGCCTGTATCCTGGTATCAAAGAAAATCGTATTGTTCGTAATATCTTCAATCTCCATGAATCTGGCAAAATAGTCCTTTGCTCGTTCTTCAATCGCTTCACGCGCGGATTTGGACAACTTGGAGCGTTTTCGAAAATGAATACCGTCCAGAGGCACGGAGGAGGTGCTGTAGAAAAAGTCAGGAGATACTTCCAATATATGGGCCAGACGAGCCAGCATTTCAGAATTGGGCGCTGCAATTCCTTTTTCATATCTCGCCAGAATGGTATGTGACGGAGTATTACCCAACTTTTCAGACAAGGCCCTCAATGAGAGCCCTGACATCTTACGTGCCTGGGTCAGGCGCTGGGGAATAAAGGCCATGGTCGCGGACATGTTTACAAAATAGTTCTTTACATCACGGATGTAAACAGTAAAAGTCGTCTTAGCCAAAAAAAGGATGAGAGTCTGATTCACTCTCATCCTTTCAAACCCAATCACACACCACAGGGGGAGACAATCAGGGCATTTGCATAGTTGCTAATGACCTTGTGAGGCAAGGGGCTTCTTTTGTCAAGGCGAAGTGGTTTTATTCCAAATAGCATGAATAGAAAGAACATACATGTAGTGCCTTCTCCAAGTGGAGGATGGCAGGGCAAGAGAGAAGGAGCAACTCGTCCTTCTTTCACAACTTCAACGAAACAGGAAGCCATTAATAAAGGAAGAGGGTTATCCAAACGTGAAGGAGGAGAGCTCTTCAGTCACGGAAAAGATGGCAAAATCCAATGGAGAGACAGTCATGGAAACGATCCTTATCCACCCAAAGGTTAATTCGTGATTTCATCTCAATCCATCGCCCCTTTGCTTATTGGTGAAGGGGTGTTTTTTTGTCGAGGATCGAGAGAGAAAACATGGGGAATCTGTTATTCCAAGTCACTCGCATTCGTCACAGCCCGGGCGAACTTCGGATCATTTGCCATTTCAGGAATCCTGCCAATATATGTACCGCTGGGATTACTTAAAGCAGCAGATGCAAGCTTCCTGAAATAACTCATGCCCGTATTTTATGCGTGCTCATATACACACTCAAGATATAAAAAGCATCACAGCAGTGGCCCATTAAGGGCCACTGCTGTGATGGAATTACATGGATTTCATTTTTTTTACTGTCAGAGGCATAACAGCATTTGGAAGTACAAACTCTACGCGTCCTGACGGCCATATCCGTATAGTTGTTCCTTCTGGTAGAGTTTTTATTACCGGGTTTTCCTCGATAATGTACCCTTCAGTATCTTTGATTTCCAGCAGTTCCAGATCATGTCTGCACTTCATGCAGGCTACTCCCAGCACTAACAATAATGCCAGTAGCACCCACACAGTGATCCTGGCGCTCCGGGGCCAAGGTTGTTTGATTGGTTTGTCTTTCATGATAATAGAGTAGAAATTATTCCAACGCTACTCTTTGGCCCCGGTTTCCCGTAGCAGTTTCTCGCATTTCGTACAGTTATATCTGGTAGCCAGCACGAGAGCCGTGTTTCCTTCCTTATCTTTCACATTCACATTTGCCCCAGCCGCTAACAACTCTTTCATGCATTCTCCACGGTCATGGCCAGAATAAGGACCAATCGCATACATGAGAGCCGTACGCCCGTCATTATCCTTAACATTCACGTTTGCTCCCGCTCCCAGCAATGCTTTCACACTGTCTGTAAACTCATTATAAGTAGCCCTCATTAAAGCCGTTTTTCCATCTTTATCCTTCACGTTTACATCTGCACCAGCTCCCAGTAATGTTTTCACACAGTCCGGATACTTATCCTCAGTAGCCCACATGAGAGCTGTTCTACCATCCTTATCCTGGGCATTCACGTTTGCTCCTGCTTCCAGCAATGCTTTCACACTGTCTGTACGTCCATTATAAGCAGCTTCCGTGAGAGGCATTTCTCCTTTTTTATTCTTTCCGTTTACATCTGCCCCGGCTTTCAGCAATACTTTTACACAATCTGTATATCCTCTATTAGCAGCCAATATGAGAGCCGTATCCCCATTCTTAGCCTCCATGTTGAGGTCTGCCCCAGCGTCTATCAATGCTTTCACGCATTCCGTATGCCTGCTATCAACAGCCCATATTAGAGCTGTATCCCCATCTTCTCCCTTCGCATCTACACGCGCTCCGTCCTTGATCAATTCCGTCACCCAATCAACGTTCCCCTCTTTGACTGCCTTCATGAGAACCGTATTTCCTTTCGAATCTCTTTTATTGGCTTCGGGATTATCGGTTTTTCCACATGAGGAAAGGAGTACTGCGGGAATCAAAGAAAGTACTACAAATAGTCTAATTCGATATATTTTTGTATTCATATGGTTCTACATAGGGTTATAGTAACATAAACGATATGTTCAATGTGATCATTTAGTTTTATTATATTTGAAAATCAACTTATTGATGTAATAAATAACAAATATAACGCAAGCAGTAGAACAGATGGAAATAATGGTCCCAATGATCAACCAATTCTCAACAGCTCCTCGGCTGGATGCCCCTCCTGAAGCGACAAGAACAATAAACCCTAATATATTAAGAATACAATGTGTTAAAAATGGCCATAATTGAATGCTTCCGGGGCGTTTTAACAGCTTATTTCCTAATGAGCTTATTTTGCAAAAGGCAACAAATCCCCAGTAAAAATTAAAAAGTGGTATGAAAAGAAATCCTATAGCCTGACCGGGAGAAGGAATACGAATACGAGCGGAAATATTCTGCAATACTTTCCATGCCTTGAAAAGCCGGATCAATAGCAAGATAGATGCTGTCAACAAAGTCAATCGGCACATCAATCGGCAAATCATGAAAGCATCATAACTACGCTCACTGAATGTTATGGTTAACGCTATACTCAGGATTGATGATGCGCAGAAAAAACTACAGGCAACCCAGCTTTGGGGTTCCATGTAGTAAGTGACAGGGCGAGTATCCAGAATATCCTCTAAAGACACCCAATCTGTCATGCCCTGTTTCCACCCCAACTCGGAACCATACAGCTTTCCTGTTTTTACAGAGTTCTTTAGTTCATCTAAAGAATATGGCCCTTGCTTATTGCCATCATAATCCGCTACATAATACTCTTTCTTGAACTTATCAGGAATCGAAGGCGGTGGCGGAGGAATAATAGCAGGGAGAGGAGGTGTGTTCGGTTTGCAATCGGCAGTTCTCCTCTCATCATTTGTTATTCTCTCTACGTTCGACATCATTGTTTCAATGAGTATCCAGCTATCCATTCCCTCATGCCATACAAGCGTGCCTTCCGGGTATTTGCCCGCTTGATACCGGGTAATGAGATCTTTTTCATCATATGGCCCTTCCTGTGCTTTGTCTGGCAAGGTGACGTAATACTGCTTGTTACTCATAAATGCTAAATGTGGTAAACGAATAAAATGGACGATTTAGAAGCAGGAAGATGTTCTCTTGCGTGAATATCTTCCTGCTTCTTTCATGATCTACATAGGCATGCCATTCGACTTGAGAATGCCACGTCCCTGGCAGCGCTGGCATTTCTGGCCTCCGATATTGCCTTTGCCCTGGCATCCGGGGCAAACGATGACACCCTGGTTTTGTTGATGACAAATGGCATCCCCTACAGATTGCTGATGGGAGGAAGCCTGTGACTGACCAGTCATCATGCAAATAGCCGCCAACGTAATAAGTGCGGCAGTGCCGCCTGTAATGTATTTCTTCATATGGTTTCCTTTCGTTTATGTAGCTGTTGAACCGGAGCCACAAAATCCGGCTTATTCCAGAATGGAAGAAGACGGTTGCAGAATATGCCTCTTAACCCGCTTCCAGTTGCGGCAGGCCAACGTTCGAATCCCGGAATCCGACTGGCTGATCAGAATGCCATGCGCTGCCTGCTCCCGTTCCAGAACGGTGCGGCGTTCCTTCTCGGTGAGAGTACCGGGATGAACGACCTCGACGATCACAGGCGTCATCTTCCCGTTGGGGAAACAAACCATGCACCGGTGCTCTACCGTTTCCATCCCGTCCGGCCAGGAAATGACTCCGGCGCTTTGCACCTCCTTCAGGGAATGCCATTGAAACCCTTCCGATGGGTCATTCCCGTTGCAATCCGGGTGACGGCAGTCCGCGCAGCGGTACCCCAGCGGCTCTCCGCATAAATCATCCACCAGAACCTTGTGGCCGACAGCCAGCCCTCCCTGCCGGTCGGCTTCCAGATTCTGGACGACATAACGGTGCATGGCCCGTTCGACGAGCATCAGTTGATGGCCTCCGCATCGGGGACAGGTGAACTGGATGATACTTTTCATTGCCGGCATCTCGTTTACATTGCCTGTATATCTCCTTTTTACGATTTTAGTCAACATGAAAATCTCAGTTTAATCTCAAAAATAGGGATGTTATATAACCGTATTGCCATTCCTGAGCGATAGTGCTACATTCCGAAACATGGCGGGAGCGAATCAGGATGAGCTGAAAATGAATGTCAAGCTGTGGCTCAAGGCCAACGGTTTCGACTATTCATGGCTCGCCGAACGATGTTTCGTGACGGAAGCGACCGTCCGCAACTGGATGGCGAAAAAGCCCATTCCCGCCGCCAAGGAACACATCATCCGGGAACTCATCAAGCAGCTCCCGTTGACCCTTCCGAGCCGGGTGCAGGTGGAAGAGGAAACTCTGATTACCCTGAAGCTCGATCCGGATACCCGCAAGGTTCTTGAGAAAAAAGCTTTCGCCCAGGGCAAGACCCTGAAGGAGTTCCTGGCCGACGAAGTGCCGAGGCTCGGCAATCCCCCGCTTGCCTGATTGTATGGACGCCTCCGGCTTCGCATTGCCTCCGGGATCTCTACTGGGCAATTACAAGTTGCTCAAGGCGCTGGCCCAGGGAGGCTTCGGCATCACCTACATCGCCTGGGACAGCCAGCTCAGGCGCAACATTGTTCTCAAGGAATGCTTTCCTCTGGGATTGTGCAGCCGGGATTCGGATACGGGAGAGATCATCCCGTTGCCCCATACGTCCCGGCAGGCTTACCGGACGGCTATGGATTCACTCCGCAAGGAGGCGCAGACGCTGGCTTCGCTGAACCACGAACGCATCGTCCGGGTCTACGATGTCTTCGAATCCCATGGCAGCATCTTCTACGTGATGCCGTGGCTGGAAGGCGGTTCGCTGCGGGAACGCATGGACGAAGCCGCTTCCGGGAAGAGCACGATCACCCCGGAGCAAGCCGCCGAGTGGCTTCTGCTGCTGCTGGATGGGCTGGACTATCTGCATGGCAAGGGCATTTACCACCGCGACATCAAGCCCGGCAACATCCTCTTTGACGAACGGGGGCTGCCTGTGCTGATCGACTTCGGGGCGGCGCTCAACAAGCCGGAAGTGACCCGTACGATCACCCAGGGGGAATTCTCCTATGCATACGCCTCCCCGGAACAAATCACCGGGAAAGGAGAAATCGGCCCATGGACGGACTTCTACGCCCTCGCGGCTACCTGGTATGAACTGATTACCGGAACACCCGCTGAACCGGCCGACAGGCGATTGATGCAAGACGATGTCGTCCTACTCTCAGGCATGACATTTTCCCAACCATGGCCTCGGGAATTACGGGCATCTATTGACCGGAATCTGCGGTTCAAGCCAGAAGAGCGTTGCCAGACAGCCAGGCAGTGGAAGGAATGGCTGCAACAGGGGAAACCAGGAAAGCTACACAAAGGAAATTCACGGAAAAATACTCTGATTGTTGCTTCCCTCGGTTTACTGGTGGTTATCATCATACTCGGAATATGGACGGTAAACCGATTATCCGTCGATAAGGCCGAGCCTCCTGATCAACTTGTGTCAGAAACAACAGGAGGTAACGGCATACCATCGACTCCACCTTCCACGCCTGAAATTGATCAAGGAACATCAGATTCTTCTGTCCAGAAAATAAAAAGCCCTGCCATGGATATTCCTCCATTAAGCAAGGACGCTTCAGCAATATTACCCAAGGTGCTGGATTATTTCCAATGGGAGGAACAAGAAAAAAGGCTTAGAGGCCAAATCAATAAGGCATCGCAGAACGATGAGAAATTCAAAGAGTTTATTCGGAAGGAGGTTGCGACAAGAAAGCAATATATTGACCAATTGAAGTTTCCTCCGTGTATCATGGAAGAAGTGATCGTCGATAGCCAGCGAAAATATTATTCTCCCGTATGGTATGATTCCGTTCTACTGAAATCTTGTCGGGACTCATGGCAACATGTCGCCAACAGCCTGAATGACATGATTGCAAAAACAGTCCAATGGCAGGAACTTTACCCTTCTACCTCCATCCGGGAAAAAGAGTTTGTGCAAGAAATCGCATCACATCAAAAGCGGAAATTGCTCATGGAACGCACCAATCTAAATAAACTGGAGGACTCTGTCAGTGATTACCTAAAGACATCAGAGAAGGAAATCAGAGATTACGCCTATGAGATAGGCAAAAACTATTATGCTCAACCGATTGTAACGGAAGAATGGCAGGCTCGTGAAAAGTATAAAATAGATGCTATTCTCGGCGAGATAGGACAATCTAAACAGAAAATCATTCAACAAGCAGCAGAGCAAATTGATAAGAAGAAACTTTTTTTCGAGAAGGTGGACAACATAATTTCTTCATTCAAGACCCGTCAGGAATTACGAGAATGGTCTGAGGGAGACGAAATCCGACAACTGGAACAAGAAGGGAAGGCGCTGGATAAGGAATATGACCGGATCGCTGAAATGGAGCAGAATTACCGTGAAAAGGCAGGAGATTATTTCAACTCATTTGATCGCATCAAAACACTTGTTCCTGACAACGAAGTCGGTTGGATAGACAGCTTTGCAAATGAACTTTCTGCTCTTGTCAACTGGCCTACAAAAGGGATTAAAGGATGGGAGCAGGATGCCAACAATTACCTTTGGCGAAAGATTCGTCATGCTTCCAAAAGTTTTTAACGGCCTGGAATTGAAAATTACTTGCGGCCCTTCCTGTTCTCCAGCTTTTTGATATCCTGCTCCAGTTCTTTCACATAGTCCTGTTCCGCCTGATGTTCAGCCTCCAGCCTGCGACGTTCCTCATAAAGGCGATATTGTTCCCGGACATGTGCTTGAGCCTGCCTCCTTGATCTTTCCCCTTTACCTTTCATTACTCGTCGCCCCATGAGGAGAAGCAGTTCGTTAAGCTTGTCTTCCCACTCATGCAGAAATATCTCACGGCGGTTCTTTGCCTGATCCTCGACAAAGTCCAGGCACAGGGAGGTCAAACGATTGAAATCGCTGATTTCTTCCTCGTTAAGGTAGTTCTTTGCAACAGTGATATCACTGGCATGGATTCGGTCTCCAACCCAGCTGGTCAACCCCATGTTGGGCGCTGATGCGTCTGCCCGCATCATCATCAATTCCGCAGCACTGTGTCCGGTAATGGCATAGTGCAGTTTGTTCTGAATCGAGCTGAAAACCTCCGTCGTTTCCTTTCCGGACGGCACATAGTCAGTAGCCATGGCAAAAACATCCTTGATGCGCAGGTACATGCGCCGTTCGCTGGCACGAATGTCCCGAATACGCTCGAGCAATTCATCAAAATAGTCCGGCAACGGTGTCGTTCCGGGAATCGGCGGGTTCTTCAAGCGTTCGTCATCAATGGCAAACCCCTTGATCATGTATTCCTTCAGGCGCTGGGTCGCCCATATGCGAAATTGAGTGCCCCGTATGCTATTCACCCGGTAACCGACAGAAATGATCATATCGAGGTTATAAAACGTGATGGAACGTCTAACCTGACGCATTCCCTCCTGGCGAACTTGTAAGAAATCCTTACAAGTTCCTTCCCTTTCAAGCTCAGCATCTTCGTAGATATTCTTCACATGCATGATGATGTTTTGCACGGATGTCTGGAACAGTTCGGCCATCATCTGCTGGGTCATCCACAACGTCTCATCATGGATGCGAAGATCCAGACGGATGTTGCCATTCGGAGAAGTATACAATAACAACTCTCCGGGAACCGGGTTTTCATCTTCTGTCGGCGGATGGGTCATACCTTGTTTTCTTTTCGATCAATCCATGTTGTAAGCCGAATAATGGCAGTCATTCTGGAACAACAAGCCCAATGGAGCATAGCAAAACCGGCATGCATGCAAAGCTCAAAGCTCCCATCATCTGACGAGTTTCATCAAGAGGCATCATTCCGATGGGAAGATTTCTCGAAATAACTACAGCCGCTATTTTAGGAAAACGCATAAACTTGAAATAGACAAGCAGGTTATTTTAGGTTAATCATAGCCATATGAAAAGGGAGCATACGGGAGACTACGAGATCACAGCGGTAGCGGGAGAACAGGTGAAGGCGTTTATTCCTTCGCCGTTGCCGCCCGTCCCGGGAATAGACATCAGTCCCGAATTGCAGCAATCGCATGACCAGGCTCTGATTGCGGTCGGTGAGCTCAATTCCCTGACCTCTCTTTTGCCGGACTATTCACTTCTGTTGTATTCCTACGTCCGCAAGGAAGCCGTCTTGTCGTCAAGAATTGAAGGCACCCAGTCTTCACTGTCGGACTTGCTGGTGTCGGAAATGGATGGGATTCCCGGCGTTCCCCTGGAAGATGTCACGGAAGTCAGCAATTACGTTGCCGCCATGCAGTACGGCCTGGACAAGATCCGGGAAGGCCTGCCCCTGTCGTTGCGGTTGATCAGGGAGATGCACGAAGTCTTGCTAAGAAAGGGCCGGGGAGAAGGCAAGAATCCGGGAGAGTTTCGTACAAGCCAGAACTGGATCGGCGGAACAAGGCCGGGCAATGCCGTTTTTGTGCCGCCTCCTCCTCACCGGGTTATGGAATGCATGGGTAAGCTGGAACTGTTTATTCATGATCCCGCGCTCCTATTGCCCGTTCTCATCAAGGCGGCGTTGGTGCATGTGCAGTTCGAGACCATTCACCCATTCCTTGACGGAAATGGCCGCCTGGGACGTTTGCTGATCACCCTGATGCTTTGCGATTCCGGTGTCCTGAAAGCCCCAATTCTATACCTCAGCCTGTTCTTCAAAGTCCACCGTCAGGAATACTACCGTCTTCTCAGCGACGTAAGATCAACAGGGGACTGGGAAGCGTGGCTCTCCTATTTCCTCGAAGCTGTAACACTGACATCCCGGCAGGCAGTGACGACCGCCAGACAGATTGCCCGGCAAATATCCGATGACCGGAAGATCATCGAACAAACAGGCCGTTCCTCGGCAACGACATTGCTTATTTTCGAATGTTTTACACGAAAGCTGATTGCCGACAGCAAATACATTGTTGCGGAAACCGGCCTGAGCCCCGCCACCGTTAACAGCGGTTTGACTCGTCTTCAGAAACTGCACATCGTTTCGGAAATAACAGGAAAGAAGCGGGACAAGATTTACAGCTATGCCCGATGCATGGAGGTGTTGAACCAGGAACTTGATTGCGGACAAACATCTGAGATATTATAGTTATCTCAAGAATATGATCTATAGTTAATTTGAAATTTAAACAAATTATGCCTTTTTCTACAGAAAATAAACTTGTTATAGCTGTATCAAGTCGAGCTCTTTTTGATCTGAACGAAGCTAATAATATATTCGAAAATCAAGGAGAGAAAGCTTACATGGAATATCAATGGGGTAATCGAAAATCAATCTTAAAAAGAGGTGTTGCATTTCCTTTTATTAAGAGATTATTGCAGTTCAATGGATCAAATGATAAAGAAAATCCTGTTGAAGTTATTGTTTTATCAAAAAATGATCCATTTAGTGGATTGAGATTTTTCAATTCTTGCGAACACTATAAAATAAACATTACACGAGGAGTATTCACGGCTGGACGCGATCCTTTCCCTTATATGGATGCTTTCGATTGTTGTTTATTTCTAAGTGCTAACAAAGAAGATGTTGATAAGGCTATTCAAATGGGTAAACCGGCTGGATTGATCTTACCTACTCAAGCTCCAGATGATCCTGCAACAGGGGAATTACGTATTGCTTTCGACTTTGATGGAGTGTTAGCCGATGATTCAAGCGAGCGTATTTATCAGGAAAGAGGGATAGCTGAATATCAACAAGAAGAACGGGAAAATGCGGGGATTCCTGCGCCTCCTGGTCCTTTGAAAGGTCTTATAGAACGGTTAGCGAAAATACAAAAATTAGAAAATATCGAAAAAAGTAAAAACACAAACTATGTTCCAAGATTGCGTATTACTATTGTTACGGCACGTAATGCTCCAGCTCATGAACGAGTGATTACAACACTCCGGGAATGGGGAATTACGGCAGTGGAAGCTTTTTTTCTGGGAGGATTAGAAAAAAACAAGGTTCTTAAAATTTTACGGCCTCATATCTTCTTTGATGATCAAATGGTTCATCTGGAAGCTGCCAGCAATATTACACCCTCGGTCCATATTCCTTTCGGAATTGCGAATCAACCAACTCCTAATAACTAAAAGAAAGCCCCCCATGAGAGAGACTTCCTGATGTTGCCAGTCCTACACCTGCCACACATCCTCCGGGGGAGGAGTCAGAGATACCCCTTCTCCCGGGACGGACATACTGACCGTGTGGACACTCCGGCTCAGCCATGCAAACAGTTCCGGGAACTTCTGATCATTGATCTGCATGGGAGGACGGACCGGGCTGATGCAGGAGATCTCTGACAGGTCAGCACGACCGATACCGAAGACGAACACGCTGAGCTTGCGGGCAGCTGTCAGTTCCTTCAATCGTCCCTCCAGCTCCCGGTGCCGGGCGCTGGTCGGAACCCCGTCCGTCATCACGACAAGCCAGGGCTGGTAGAATTCCACCCCGTGTGCCCGGTAGGTACGCTTGCGACTGTCGAGTTCAGTCAAGGCCAGCTCGACGGCTTCGCCAAGAAGCGTTTCATCCTCCTGTGACGTGGAAATCTTCAGCCCTGTGTCAGATTCCCGGATCGGACCGAACTCCTTTACTGTTGCTACCGTCCGGGCGAATGTCATGACCGCTACATCGGCGGCCAGCTTCGCCAGAGGATCGGCGAGAATGTCGCTGACGAACCGCTGAAGCCCGACGTTGAGCTCATCCATCCGGGTGACGATATTGTCTCCCGTGACGATATTCCAGTTGATCCCGTCAGAATACTCCTGACGGAGGATGTGTTGGTTGTCGCCCCGGACAATGCCGTTCATACTGCTGCTGGCATCCAGCAGAAAGAGAACGGGAAGCCGGGCGTTGGCGTTGTTGCCGAACTCGCGCATGGCGGCGAGTTGTTCCTGTCTGGTTGGGAGTATTGATGATGATATAGACATGGTTTATTCGAGTTAATGATTGATGGTTGTATTTCGGGAGGCCTGATTCAATGCGCTACGACGCCGTATGCAGAGCCTGCACAGGGGGCGGGTATGAGATTGCCGTAAACGCCGGGCGACATCGTCAGGAGCCTCCCGGAAGAGAATCCCGCAGTCCGTACAGATGTTGGGTGTCATCTGTACCAGCAGACTGTGGGGTGGACAGGGCCGGTCGTGCAGAAGATCCCGGTACATGGGATGATCCCTTCCGCCTCCCGGCTCCATATCCCTGAGGTATTGCAGCAAACAACGCGCCAGATACCCCGGCATGGCGCGTGGACGCAAATCGCGATGCTGGACACAAGTAAGATTGTGACCGAGGGCATCACGAAGCTTGCGGGGGAGATACGACCAGACATAGCGTCCAGGCGTATCAGGCGGGTAGAATCCCGCAGGCGGTTTGTACGAAGCAAACGGATATGGCAGTACTCCCTTCCTGGCGGACTCCAGCATCTCTTCTCCATTACCTTGCCGGGCGAAGGGAGACAGACCGAGCGCCAATGTCATGAAGAGCAGGACGGACAGGGCGTAAACATCGTGGCTTCGGGTACGGAGAAAGTCTCCGAAATTGCCGTGAAGCTCCGGAGCCCGGAAACGTTCTGTACCGACAGAACAGGGATAGTCTTCGATCTGGAAACTGTCGGCATCCACCCAGCAGACGGAACCATTAGGAGAAACCATCACATTGCCGGGATGCAGATCGCCCAGAACGACACCGTAACGGTGCAGAGAGTGGACGGATTCCGACAAGTTCAGGCATAGCCTGGTCAGATCGTAACGAGTCCATGATGGGAACTGTTTTTGCAACAGCTCCGCATGAAACGCGAATGCCCCGAGCGGAACACCGTCCGCCCGGGGCATCAGCACGCCGACAAAGCGCTTCAGTTCGTCGTACAGGATCTCGCGCGGCCACGCCACGCACGGGGAACGAATAGGCCGGGAACACATCAGCCGAAGCTTCTGCTCGCGCCAACGCATCCGTTGCGTTGGATGATAGAGCTTGGCAACGAGTGGTGTTTCTGATGCTGAATGAACCGCAAAGACCGATCCTTCACCGCCTTCCGCGATGGGTTTTCCCAGAACGATTCGTTTCCCCTCACCTGAAAACAGAACATCTCCGGTCGGATACTTCCCGCCATTGCCGCAGAGTTCTTCATCCAGCCGCCTCACCTGATGGCGGAGTGTGTAGATAGACATAAATTAACACAATGTATTGGTATTGTATCAATTATATATAACTCACGATATTTCCGTTTTACAAAGTGGCCAAATGGGCCGTCCATTGTGTGATCCGTATGACAGAAATACCTTGTAAAATAAGGCCAAAAACGGGTTGAAAGTGTACACACTTTGTACACAGATTGGGGCCGTTTTATGAAATTTACACCTATTCCGGCACAAAAAAGAAACTATCCTTAAGCTGTTTACTTAAAGAGGATTATTGATGGTGCGCCTGGCAGGACTCGAACCTGTACGCCTTTCGGAG
>ERZ791731.509-NODE-509-length-21323-cov-40.4204_pt1 | contig 21323 bp, 18 predicted proteins | sample MGYA00509954_ERZ791731 | MGnify/ENA primary metagenome ERZ791731 (study PRJEB30046, sample SAMN00715134) | human gut metagenome | study: EMG produced TPA metagenomics assembly of the A metagenome-wide association study of gut microbiota in type 2...
GAAGAGTACCTGTCAAAACTTTTGGAGGGCAGCGCAATTTAATGCGTTTGCCCTGCCTAATATTTTACACCAAAAGATACAAGTTATCACATTATTATATATATTTGCATCATCTTTCATAGAAGACAAAGAATATAGAAAACAACGAACCATCAAACAACAAGAAATATGGAACTGAAATACGACATTTACATGCTCAACAATGCCCAGGGCACAGGAGAAAAGCGCCAATACGTTCGAATCGTGCAGCATGAACCTATGACCGAGAAGCAACTGCAAGAGAAAATCCAGAATCGCTGCTCACTCACCAAGGGAGATGTGGCTGCGGTGTTGGCAGAACTTCATGACCTTTTGGTGGAAGAATTCTCCGTGGGGCGCCGCTTTTATATCCCAGAGATAGGCTACTTCTCCATGTCGGCAAGTCTGGAGACGCCTGAAGAAAATCCCGACAAGAAGATTACGGGCAAGGAAGTACGCATCACTGGCATCAACTTCCGTCCAGAAGGTAAGCTAATGGAGGAAGTACAGCGCAACGTCCATTTCGTCCGCTCTCGCTATTCCAACCAATCCACAAAATACTCTGAGGAAAAGCTATTGGCGAAAATCAAGGAGTATCTCCAAGAGAACCGCTATATCACCACTCGCATCCTGCGCATCCTCTTTGGCTTGACTCCTTACATGGCACAGAAGTGGCTCAACCATTTCTGCGAGAAAGGCATCATGGAGAAGGAAGGCACCCAGCATGCTCCTATCTATTTCTTGAAGTGAAGGGAGGAAGAAATTCTATATTTCAATTTAATCATCATTATTATGACAAAGGAAGAGCTGATAGATAGAATCAACGACATCGAATGGGAGGACTTCGAGGCCAAGGAAGCCAAGAGCGAACTACCCAAGAATATATGGGAGACCGTAAGTGCATTCGCCAACACTCCTGGCGGATGGATAGTGCTTGGAGTGAAGCAGAATGGCAAGAAGTTTGAAATCTCCGGAGTTGACAATGCAGAGAAGTTGGAACAAGACTTCCTGGGCACCTTGCGTTCTCAGAAGGTCAATGAAGCTGTTGATGCAAAGAGCATGCTTTATCATATAGATGGACACAGGTTTTTCTGGATGGATTTGGTGGAGATTCCTGGCAGAAGCGTGAGAGAAGCCCGAACACGCTATACCTATCGCATTCCTGAGCAAGAGAACCTTTGGGAGTATTTTCAGATTATGATCAGACGATTGCGCCTAATAGTAGATACTCCTTTCATGATGAACGATGAGGGTTTCAATGTGGAAGACCGCTCGCAGTTTAAGATTTTGCGAGAAGCATTAGTCAATATGCTCTCTCACTTCGATCCATTCAGCACCATTCACTCCTGCATTCATATCTATACCGACAGAGTCGAGTTCTTCAATGCCGGTGGCTATCCTGTGCCTATATCCCAACTGGGCAACCATCTCTATTCCAATCCTCGCAACCCGATTATCGCCAAGATATTCAGACTGGTAAATCTATCAGAAACCATCGGTTATGGTTTCGACATGATGAATGAGTGGAAGGAAATCACAGGAAATGACGTGACTTTTGAGAGTGATATTTGTACCAGCACTGTCACTTTTTGGTTGGATAATGACAGAGCTACTAACAGAGCTACTAACAGAGCTACTAACAGAGCTGAAGGTGATAATACATATACAGATGCAACAGACAAAGTTATATCCATCCTTAAGTTCTGCAAAGAACCAAAATACAGAAAGGAAATATACGATTTAATTGGTGTTACGTATCAACAATGGAACTTCAAGGCATTCATCGAACCTTTGCTACTTCATGATTATCTGGAACTTACGGTACCAGATAAGCCGACAAGTCCTAAGCAACAATACAGAACGACCAAAAAGGGTTTGTTGTTCTTGGAGACAATATAAACAATACGACTCTGTCGCTTTTTTAGTACTGAACGACAGAGTCAACGATATAGTCAACGACAGAGTCAGACATTTCAAGCTCTGTTACTTTTCGTAAAATCGTAACAGAGCTAGTAACAGAGCTATAGTAACTATGTCGGTAACCATGTTGGTAACTATGTCACAAAAAAGAATAAAAATAAAGTTCATCTCTTCGAGAAAGATTCTTCACTACTTTGGGATGCAGTGATAAACGTAGATCCATGGAAATTCAGAATCATGCTACAGGTATGCCAAGGACAATTACGATGAAGGCATCAAGACTGGCAGCAAGCGAGAATTTGGGTATGAGTGGAATGCCGATGACATGCAAAAGCATCAAGAAAAAATGCTAATTTTCATTATGAAGCCAACACTATAGAAGTCACAAAAGCAACAACAATTCTGCAAAAAGTGCCGATACTGATGCCAAAAGTGCTTAAAAAATCGACTTTTGGCACCACTATCGGCACTTTTCTATGTTTTTCTGCTTATTTTTCGATATTTTATAGTATCTTTGCCCCATCATCAAAACGACAAAAGATATGCAGCAAAATATAATCGGAAGAAAGCGAGAAATCAACTTGTTGGAGAATTGCATCAACTCCAATAAGTCTGAGTTTGTCGCCATCTATGGCAGAAGAAGAATTGGAAAGACCCATCTTGTAAAGCAACTATTGGGCAAATCATAAATATAAACTAACTAAGCCCCTTTTTAAAGTGGGTTCAGTAATTCTAATATATCTGCTTATGTTAATATTTCTCCCAAAAGACAAAATAGACATTATACAAAGAATGATTATCACTCTTTGCATAATATCTATTCCTTTTTTCCAATCGTTTTCTAAAAGGTATTCAAAGACAAACTTAAAGATAGATATTCCTTCTGAGAATATTCATTTTAGAATGCAAGTATATAAAGGCAAGAACTATTTCATTTTACCGAAAGTAGCTTTAAACTCTTTAAATAAATATATGGATAATGAAAGAATTTGGCAATGGCAGAAAACATATATTATTGGCAAATCAAATGTAATATTAGACAGTTTAAAAGTTGGAGACATCGTTGGAGATATATGTACTGGTTTTTATAAAATTCGTAAGAAAACTTCTTTTAGATTATTATATTTTATTCCGCCACAAAAAATAGGAAGTGTCATATTACCTTATATGTATAATGAAAAAGCAAATAGACTTTATGTTAAAAATATTAGTGATTATATAACTACACCGGATACAAAATACCTCTATTCTATAGATGATAATCACCTTATATGGATAGAAAATACACCATCTTATGAAAAAATACCGAATGAAGTATGTCGTTTGCAGATATATAATCATCCACCTCTAAGCGTAGAGAGAGAATTAAAGGAAGAATATTTTAAGAAATAAGAGTTCTAATGGCTTAAAACACAACTAAATAACTTTGCTTGAAAGGGAAAAATAAAATAAAATTCGAGAGTGTAAACTAAACTGTGTCAAACTACAATAAATGTAGTTTGACACAGTTTTTTAATTATGGACAACTTATAAATCGTTTACTTTAATAAAGAGTTTAAATGAAACAGCCGTGGAAACAAGGAGAACATGCAGCTCAGTTCTTCCTCTAGCCTCAATGCCAAGCTTTACAAGGCTTTCTGCAAGAATTGTTTCTCGGTTACGCTTGAAGCTAACGACATCTTCAACAAAAGCAATCGTGACATACGATTCTACAATAAGAATGTTACGCTTTGGCAAAGCAGCACCAGCGACAGCCGTGCCTTGCTCTTGACATTGCAATATAACTTTAACACATCTAAGAACCGATACAAGGGTAAGGGTGCTGGTAATGAGGAATTGAACCGTTTCTAATTCTAAAGAGCCTAATCTTTCTCCTCCAACCATTCTTCCAGCACCTGGCAATACTCATCGTTTTGCTCAGCGAAAGGCATGTGTCTCGCTCCTACGAAGAGATGCCACTTGGAATCTTGGATACCATCATAAAGTGTCTTTGCTACCAATGGAGTGCAGAGGTCATTGGTTCCACTCATCACAAGGCATGGTACTTGTATCTCGCCCAAGCGGTCGGTGTAATCATAATCACGGAGCGTACCTGTAGGAGTGTATTCGTTTGGTCCCCATCCATAGAGATAAGCCTCAGCACCTGCACGCTTCTTTCGGCGAAGGCACTCTGGGCTGTCTTCCGTTACCTCTCCTGCACAATGCAAGAGCATGAAGTGTTCATTCGCCTTGGCATACGCCTCGCTCGAAAAGTCATCCTTCGCCTCAGCCTCAGCGATGGCACGCTGGTCTTCCTCCGACATAAACTTAATCATGCGATGTTGCTCACTTGCCCAAAGCTTGCTGCTCGAAAGAGTGCTGCTGAGAATGGCTGACTTCACGCCCTTTGCTTGCTTCTCTATCAGATAGATGATGGCGAGCATGCCACCCCACGACTGTCCCAAGAGATGAAAATGGTCGATGTGGAGATTGTCGATGAGCACACAGAGTTCGTTGAGCCAAGTCTCAGGAGTCCAGAGTTCGGGATGTCCCTCCACAAATGAGTTGCCACAGCCCAACTGGTCGTACATGATGACAGCTCTACCTGATTCCGCTACCCTATCCAATAGCTCGAAATAGTTGTGGGTACTGCCTGGTCCACCATGCAAGAGGATGATAGGGCTCTTGCCCTCCTCTGTTTTACCTACGATACGATAATATGTTTGATAGCCCATGAAGGGCATATATCCTTCCTTGATTTCCATTGTCTTCAAATGTTTATATATTATAATGTGCAAAAATATAAAAAATATGGCAATTAAACAAATATATCTTGCTTATTTTATCAAAAGAACTTAAATAATTTGGCTGTTTCTAGCTAATGCAATATCTTTGCATTCTAAATAATAATGAAACCAAATAAAAATAGAATATATGTTTAGTGGAATCGTAGAAGAAATAGCTACCATAGTAGCTATCAAGCATGATAAGGAGAACATCGACTTCACATTGAGATGCTCTTTCGTTGATGAACTCGGCATCGACCAGAGCGTGGCTCATAATGGTGTGTGCCTCACCGTAGTGGAAATAAAAGATGGCACGTATACCGTTACCGCCATGAAGGAAACCCTGGACCGCAGTAATCTGGGTCTGCTGAAGGTGGGCGACAAGGTAAATGTGGAGCGTTCTATGGTGATGAACGGCCGTCTGGATGGTCATATCGTACAGGGACACGTGGACGAGACTGCCAAATGTATCGCAATGAAAGACGCTGATGGCTCTACTTATTTTACTTTCGAATATGAGCTCAACAAGGAAATGGCAAGAAAAGGATATTTCACGGTCGACAAGGGCAGCGTTACCGTTAACGGCGTTTCGCTCACCGTCTGTGATCCTACAGACAACACATTTACCGTTGCTATCATTCCTTATACCAGAGAGAATACCAACTTCTGCGACATCGAAGTGGGAACGGTAGTGAATATCGAATTCGACATTCTGGGCAAATATATCGCTCGACTCAAGAGCTTTGAATAAGCCAGCAAAGTTAAGTACGGACGTTCTAAAAAACTTGCACATTTCTTGCGTTTTGCGCACAAAGCAAGACTAAATGGGCATTTTTTTAATAAAATATTTGCGTAAGCCATAAAAAAGTGTTACTTTTGCCCCCGTGTTTTGTCCCAAATTGAACATTGGACAGTAACTTATTAGACGATAGCAAGTCTGACAATCGCACTAGACGACGTACAACTTGAGTACTGAGCACTAACAAACTTAGGAAATTATAACAATAACCATTTTTAAAAATATGAGTTTAAAAATCGTAGTACTTGCCAAGCAAGTACCTGACACAAGAAATGTGGGTAAGGATGCGATGACCGCCGAAGGCACAGTAAATCGCGCTGCCCTTCCTGCAATCTTCAATCCTGAAGATTTGAACGCATTGGAGCAGGCTCTCCGATTGAAAGAGCAGAATCCAGGTTCTACAGTTGGTATTTTGACCATGGGTCCTCCACGTGCTGGAGAAATCATCCGCCAGGGTCTTTATCGTGGTGCAGATACAGGTTGGTTGCTTACCGACCGTCTCTTTGCCGGTGCTGATACATTGGCTACTTCCTATGCCCTTGCTACCGGTATCCAGAAGATTGGTGACGTTGACATCGTGATCGGTGGTCGCCAGGCTATCGATGGTGATACAGCCCAGGTAGGTCCGCAGGTGGCTCAGAAGTTGGGATTGAACCAGGTAACCTACGCAGAGGAAATCCTCAAGGTAGAGGATGGCAAGGCTACTATACGCCGCCTCATTGATGGTGGTGTGGAGACTGTTGAGGCTCCATTGCCATTGGTTATCACCGTAAACGGAAGTGCTGCTCCATGTCGCCCATGCAACGTGAAGCTCGTAATGAAATATAAATACGCTACCTGCCCTATGGAGCGCAAGGGTGATGAGCCTTGGGCCAACCTCTATGAAGAGCGCCCTTACCTCACCCTGAACCAGTGGAGCGTTGCCGATGTAGATGGCGACCCTGCACAGTGCGGTCTGAGCGGTTCACCTACCAAGGTGAAGGCCGTGAAGAACATCGTGTTCCAGGCTAAGGAAAGCAAGACCTTGACCAGCAGCGATGAAGACATCGACGGACTGATGAAGGAATTGTTGAACGAAAGTATTATCGGATAATTTTGAAAAGACAATGAACAACGTATTTGTATATTGCGAGGTAGAAGGCACAACCGTTGCCGAGGTATCTCAGGAATTGCTCACCAAGGGTCGTAAGCTCGCTAACCAGCAGGGCGTGGAGCTCCATGCCATCGTGGCTGGTACCGGCATCAAGGGTCAGGTAGAGGATCAGATTCTCCCTTATGGTGTAGATAAATTATTTGTTTTCGATGCTGAGGGTTTGTTCCCATATACTTCAGCTCCTCATACAGACATTCTCGTCAACCTCTTCAAGGAGGAGAAGCCTCAGATTGCATTGATGGGTGCTACCGTTATCGGTCGCGACCTCGGTCCTCGTGTTTCTTCTTCATTGACCAGCGGTCTGACTGCCGACTGTACAGAGCTTGAGATTGGTGATTACGACGACAAGAAGAGCGGCAAGCACTATGAGGGTCTGCTCTATCAGATTCGTCCTGCCTTCGGTGGTAACATCGTGGCTACTATCGTAAACCCAGAGCACCGTCCTCAGATGGCTACAGTCCGCTCTGGCGTGATGCAGAAGAGCATCTACGAGGGTGAGTGCAAGAAGGAAGTAGTTTACCCTGAGGTAAGCAAGTATGTTCCTGCTGAGGACTTCGTAGTAAAGGTACTCGACCACCACGTAGAGGCTGCCAAGCACAACCTGAAGGGTTCTGCCATCGTCGTAGCCGGCGGTTATGGCGTAGGAAGCAAGGAAGGCTTCGACCAGCTCTTCGAATTGGCTCATCTCCTCCATGGTGAGGTAGGTGCTTCCCGTGCTGCAGTAGATGCAGGTTGGGTAGATCACGACCGTCAGATTGGTCAGACTGGTGTTACCGTTCATCCTAAGGTATATATCGCTTGCGGAATCTCTGGTCAGATTCAGCACATCGCCGGTATGCAGGATTCAGGCATCATCATCTCTGTAAACAACGATCCTGATGCTCCAATCAACAAGATTGCCGACTACGTTATCAACGGCAATGTTGAGGATGTGGTTCCTAAGCTCATCAAGTACTACAAGCAGAATTCTAAATAATCTGCATTACACATTATTTAAATAAGAAAAGCAAAATGGCTAATTATTATACAGACCATCCTGAGATAGAGTTCCACTTGAATCATCCGCTTATGAAGCGTGTTGTGGACTTGAAGGAAAGAAATTATGTAGAAAAAGACCAGTTTGAAGATGCTCCAGTAAACTACGAGGATGCCATCGAGAACTACAAGCGATTGCTGGATATTACCGGCGATGTAGCTGCTAACATCATCGAACCAAACTCTGAGGATGTTGACCTCGAAGGTCCACACTTGGAGAATGGTCGCATGATCTATGCCAGCAAGACATTCGAGAACCTCGATGCTACCCGCAAGGCTGGCCTCTGGGGCTTGTCAATGCCTCGCCGTTACGGCGGTTTGAACCTGCCTAACGCCATCTTCTCTATGGCTTCTGAAATCATTGCTGCTGCCGATGCCGGTTTCCAGAACATCTGGTCGCTCCAGAGCTGTATCGATACACTCTATGAGTTCGGTTCTGAGGAGCAGCGCCAGAAGTACATCCCTCGCATCTGCGCAGGCGAGACCATGAGTATGGACTTGACTGAGCCTGATGCAGGTTCAGACTTGCAGCGCGTGATGCTGAAGGCCACACAGGATGAGGACGGCACATGGCGTCTGAATGGTGTGAAGCGTTTCATCACCAATGGTGACTCAGACATCCACCTGGTTCTGGCTCGTTCAGAGGAAGGCACCAAGGACGGTCGTGGTCTTTCTATGTTCATCTACGACAAGCGTGATGGTGGCGTAACAGTTCGTCACATCGAGCACAAGTTGGGTATCCACGGTTCTCCTACCTGCGAGTTGGTTTACAAGAATGCCAAGGCTGAGCTTTGCGGTAACACCCGTCTCGGTTTGATTAAGTACGTGATGGCTCTGATGAATGGTGCCCGTCTGGGTATTGCAGCTCAGAGTGTGGGTGTTGAGCAGGAGGCTTACAACGAGGGCTTGGCTTATGCCAAGGAGCGTGCTCAGTTTGGTGAGAAGATCATCAACTTCCCAGCCGTTTACGACATGCTTTCAAGAATGAAGGCTAAGTTGGATGCAGGCCGTTCACTCCTCTACTGCTGCGCTCGCTACGTAGATATCTACAAGGCTTTGGAAGACATCGCCCGCGACACTAAGCTCACTCCAGAGGAGCGTCAGGAGATGAAGAAATACACCCGCTTGGCTGATGCGTTCACTCCATTGGCAAAGGGTATGAACTCTGAGTATGCCAACCAGAATGCATACGATGCCATCAGCATTCACGGTGGTTCTGGTTTCATCATGGAGTACAAGTGCCAGCGCCTGTTCCGTGATGCCCGCATCTTCTCTATCTACGAGGGAACCACCCAGCTTCAGGTTGTTGCAGCCATCCGCTACATCACCAACGGTACTTATCTCAGCATCATCAAGGAGATGTTGGAGAATGAGGTATCAGATGACTTGAAGCCATTGAAGGAGCGTGTAGCTAAGCTCGTAGAACTTTACGAGGCAGCCATCAACAAGGTGAAGGAGGCTAACGATCAGGCTGTTCACGACTTCCTGGCTCGCCGTCTCTACAACATGACTGGCAACATCGTAATGTCTCTTCTCATCCTCGATGATGCAACCAAGGCACCAGAGATGTTTGCCAAGAGTGCCAACGTATATGTTCGCATGGCAGAGGAGGAAGTTCTCGGCCATTCAGCATACATCCAGAACTTCAAGGCAGAAGACTTGGAGAGCTTCAAAGCATAAGATTATCATTACAAATATTATATAAAAAGTCCGTGGGCAGGAAATTTTTCTTGTCCACGGATTTTTCTTTTCTATACAAAGATAGGGATTTTCCCTTCTACTTTAGGGAATCCTTCTCTTTTTATTTCAAAAGAAAGCTGTACTTTTGCAACCATAAAACAATATAATAACTTATAAAAACAGTATCGCTTATGAAAAGAAATGAAGTAATGGCGCTTATCGCCACAACCATATTGATGTTTGCCGTATGCCTCTCGGCTTCGGCTAAAGGAAAAAGAAACGTGGAGCGGGGAATGACCAAGCAGGAAGTAATAGCCATTCTTGGAAAACCTAAGCTCACCAGTTTCGACATGTATGGGGACAAATGGGAATATGACAAATATAATTATCTGTCTGGAGATTCCAAGTACATCACGGTCTTCTTCGACAGAAACGGAAAGGTTGTGCAGTACGATACAAGAATCATAGAATCCAACAGCCAGACGTCGAATGTACAGCAGCCACAACATCCTACTCCACCCATCTACGATGGAAGATGTGATCCAGATGGCAGAATGGATTACGGCTATTGTCTCGATGATGCTTCCTTCTCCAAACTATATAATAAGGTGAAGAAGGCAAGCTTTGATGACAACAAGTTCGATCTGATAGAAGTGGCCAGCCTCGGCTGTTACTATTCTTGTGCCCAAGCCGTCAGCATGATGAATATATTCACTTTTGGTGACAGCAAACTGAAAGCCCTCAGACTGATGGCTCCTCATATCATAGATTTGCAGAATGCCACTATCATCTATCAGCAATTCAATTTTGAAAGCGAAAAGCAAAAGGTAGGAGAAATATTAAGAAGCAGCAGATAATTATCTGGTATCTTTAAAAAATGATATCATCTATGATATAAAGAGAACTTTTTATGTTAAATTATACATATTGTTTAGTCGATTTAACAAAATAATTGTATTTTTGCAAAGTCAATTAAACAATATTGAGCTATGATACAAAAAGAAGTAATCAGAGAAATACTCTTGGAGAACAGAAAAGAAGTAGAATTACAACATGTCGTTCCAAGAAACTTTCAGATGGAAGATTTTGCCAACTATGTTCTGATTGGCGTCAGACGAGCTGGCAAATCTTTCATGCTCTATCAGCAGATTCAACAAAACCTGAAACGGGGAATCACCTGGGACTCCATGCTCTACATCAATTTTGAGGATGAACGTCTGATGGGGATGACTGCACAAGAACTTAATCTTATCCTTGAAGTTCATGGTATGATGTCAAAAGAACGTCCTATTCTATTTCTTGATGAAATACAAAACATCAACGGTTGGGAAAAATTCGCACGCCGATTGGCAGACAACAAATACAGAGTCTATATTACAGGCAGCAATGCAAAGATGCTTGGCAGTGATGTAGCAACAACTTTAGGAGGACGCTATATCACCAAACACATCATGCCATATAGTTTTCCCGAATTTCTCCAAGCCAATGAAGTGTCTTATGATTCAAATACTCTCGCAACCACCTTTGGAAGAGCTGAAGTACAACGACATTTTACTAATTATTTCCGTTTTGGCGGTTTCCCAGAAGGAGCAAGACTAGCATCAAAAAGAGATTATATCAATAGTGTATATCAAAAGATTTACCTAGGAGACATTGCTTCTCGTAACAAAATTGAAAATCAATTTTCTCTTCGAGTTCTATTCAGAAAATTGGCAGAAAGTGTAAAGCAACCGATTTCTTTTACACGTCTCACAAATATAATAGCATCTACAGGTGCAAAACTAAGCAAACCTACACTCATTAACTATCTTGAGTACTCTAAAGATGCATTCTTGGTTTATCCCATCAAGAATATTGCCGACAATCTCACTCAACGTGAGACCAATCCCAAATACTATTTTGTGGACAACGGCATCATCAGTATACTTGCCATGGATGTTGACACATCATTATTGGAGAATATGGTTGCGATGGAGCTACGTCGAAGATATGGACTGGAAGAGCAAGTGTTCTTTTACAACAAGAACGTGGAAGTAGATTTTTACATACCAGATGCCGCAACTGCCATACAGGTAAGCTACAACCCCAAAAAGTCTGTTGAAACTTGGGAAAGAGAATCAACTGCACTTATCAAACTATCAAAAGTACTTGATTGCAAAAGACTTATCATTCTTACATATGAATTAGAAGAAAATATAGAACTAAAAGGATTGAATATCGAAGTAATACCTGTATGGAAATGGTTACTCGATACAAAAATTGCAAAATAAATGAATACAAAGATATTATCAAAAGACAAAGACCCGATGGGTGCCGCTATCCTTGATTATCAGAAATCGGGAAGAGCAGGAAGATTACGTGTGCTCTCTTCTATGTTCGAAGAGGACGAAATGCCGGTGAAACATCTCTTCAGAAAAGTTGAGGAGATGCCGATGCTGGAGCAGAAGGCCTTGCAACTCACAAAAGGGCGTGTACTAGATATCGGAGCCGGCAGCGGCTGCCATACGCTCGCCTTGCAGGAGAAGGGCTTGGAGGTAAAAGCCATTGATATTTCTCCTTTGAGCTGCGAAGCAATGGAACTGAGAGGAGTGATGGATGCGGAATGCATCAATCTTTTCGATGAACATCTGGAAACAGGTTTCGACACCATCCTCCTCCTGATGAACGGCACGGGCATCGCCGGAAAGATAGAACATCTCCCTACCCTCTTCCAGCGCCTGAAGGCGTTGCTGAATCCAGGCGGTCAGATTCTCATCGATTCCTCTGATCTGAAATATATCTACGAGAATGAGGATGGAAGTTTCGACATCAATCTGAATGGAGCCTATTACGGAGAAGTAGATTATCAGATGATCTACAAGGATGTAAAGGGCGACCGCTTCGACTGGCTCTACGTAGATTTCCCATTACTGAAATCCATCGCCGAAACCTGCGGGTTGCATGGTGAACTCGCGGCAGAAGGCGAACACTACGACTATCTGGCGAGGTTTTTCTAAAAAACATCATAAAAAAGTGAAGGAGCTAAGACAAATGTTCTTGGCTCCTTCACTTTTTTCCTCCTAACCTATTTTATCTTATCGTTGAAATCGTGACATCTGAGAACTCGTTCATGTAATCAAGAATCTCCATGGTGTGGAAATCGCGCTTCGCCTTGATTTCTATGTTCGCTTCCAGGAATTCCTCCTTCGAGTAGCGGCGCTCTTTCAACTCATAGGAATGAACTTCCAGACCTTTCTGCTTGATTTGCCTGATAAACTCCTTCACGCTTTCACGAGATGGCGCAGTGAAGGTCAAGTCGATGGTAGTTGTTCCCAACTGCGGAATCCAGTAGTTCAATACTTCCAGTCCCAGCAACACCATCGCCGTGGTAATAGCTGCAGCTACATACATTCCCGTACCACACGCCAGACCGATGGCTGCCGTAACCCACAAGCCTGCAGCAGTAGTCAATCCTCTCACCACGTTCTTCTGGAAGATAATCGTTCCGGCGCCCAGAAATCCAATGCCCGAAACCACCTGCGCAGCCACACGGGAAGAATCCTTTAAGTCAATTCCGAATCCATACTGGGAAACGACACAGAAAAGCGCACTTCCCAATGCCACGAGAAAGTGAGTACGGAAACCAGCCTCCTTAGCACGATATTCTCGCTCAATGCCTATCGCACCTCCTAAAAGCAGGGCGAGAGAAAGGCGAATGGTCAGGTCAATATAAGTTGCATCCATATTATTGTCCTTTCTTTAATTAATCAACAAAAAAATCATTTAATTGCAAATATACAACTTTTCTTTGAAAGAAAGGCGAGAATTTCAAAAAAATAATGTATCTTTGCAACTGTTAGTGCCTATTTCGGCAATTTATTCACAAATACACATTTATTTATATACATGGCAACAGTTGACGACAAGAAGATCATCTTCTCAATGGTGGGCGTATCTAAGATTATCCCACAAAACCAGAAACAGATTCTGAAGAACATCTACCTATCGTTCTTCTACGGAGCAAAAATCGGCATCATCGGTTTAAATGGTGCCGGTAAATCTACGTTGATGAAAATCATCGCAGGACTTGAGCAACCTACCCAGGGTGAGGTGGTTTGGAGCCCAGGCTATTCTGTGGGCTACTTGCCTCAGGATCCTCCGCTCGACGAGAACAAAACCGTGAAGGAAAACGTGATGGAGGGTGTGCAGAAAATCTATGATGCACTCGCAGAATACGAGGACATCAACAATAAGTTCGGTCTCGAAGAATATTACGGAGACCCTGATAAGATGGACAAGCTGATGCAACGTCAGGCTGAGGTGCAGGATATCATCGATGCTACCGATGCCTGGAACATCGACTCCAAGCTGGAGCGTGCGATGGCTGCCCTACACTGTCCTCCTGGCGATTGGCCTGTTACCAATCTCTCGGGTGGTGAGCGCCGCCGCGTGGCTCTCTGCCGCCTGCTCTTGCAGAAGCCGGACGTACTCCTGCTCGATGAGCCTACCAACCACCTGGATGCTGAGAGCATCGACTGGCTGGAGCAGCACCTGCAGCAGTATGAGGGTACCGTCATCGCCGTAACCCACGACCGCTACTTCCTCGACGACGTGAGCGAGTGGATTCTGGAGTTGGACCGTGGCGAGGGTATTCCATGGAAGGGCAACTACTCTTCTTGGCTCGACCAGAAGACCAAGCGAATGATTCAGGAGGAGAAGACTGCCTCTAAGCGCCGCAAGACATTGGAGCGCGAGTTGGAATGGGTTCGCATGGCGCCTAAGGCCCGTCAGGCTAAGGGTAAGGCTCGTCTGAACTCTTACGAGCAGATGCTCAACCAGGAGCAGAAGGAGCGCGAGGAGAAGCTGGAAATCTTCATCCCTAACGGTCCTCGTCTGGGTAACAAGGTGATTGAGGCTCAGCACGTTAAGAAGGCGTTCGGCGAAAAGGTTCTCTTCAACGACCTCAACTTCATGCTTCCTCCTAACGGCATCGTAGGTGTGATTGGTCCTAACGGAGCCGGCAAGACTACCCTCTTCCGCCTCATCATGGGCTTGGAGCAGGCAGATGGCGGAACATTCGAGGTGGGTGAGACCGTGAAGCTGGCTTATGTTGACCAGCAGCACAAGGACATCGACCCTCAGAAGACTGTTTACGAGGTGATTTCCCAGGGCAACGAGACCTTGCGTCTGGGTGGAAGAGATGTGAATGCGCGTGCTTACATCAGCCGCTTCAACTTCTCGGGCACCGACCAGAGCAAGCTCTGCAGTGTTCTCTCGGGTGGTGAGCGTAACCGTCTGCAGTTGGCATTGGCATTGAAGCAGGAAGGCAATGTTTTGCTTCTCGATGAGCCTACCAACGATATCGACGTGAACACGCTGCGTGCCTTGGAGGAAGGTTTGGAGGCATTTGCCGGTTGTGCGGTGGTAATCAGCCACGACCGCTGGTTCCTCGACCGAATCTGTACCCACATTCTTGCCTTCGAGGGCAATGGTGAGGTCTTCTTCTTCGAGGGCAGCTATTCTGAGTATGAAATCAACAAGGCGCGCCGCCTTGGAGATGCAGAGATCAAAAAGGGTCGCTATCGCAAGTTGATGGAGGAATAAAGATTCGGAAATGATAAAGAAGAACTCGGTTCTGAAACAATAAAAAACAAAAGAAAAGGTGTGTCTTTGCCTTAAGACACACCTTTTTTGTTTCTATGCAGCCGTTTTCAAAAGCTTTACCAGATGCAATCAGGACGTTCAGGAAACTGCGTCGCGACGTATCTGGCTGTACGTCGCGACATAACGATTATTACGTCGGGACGTATCAGATGCTACGTCGGGACGTAATTTCTTCTATGTCGTCAGTTAAATTGCAAAAAAACAAATGAAAAAGCCAAGCATTGAACCGAAAAAAAGGATTTTTGCTCAATGCTTTCTTAGTTTTCACCCCAAAATCCCTCTAAAACACCTATATTTCGCTGTTTTTATGGCAATATATGGCAGATAGAACCGAAGAACAGAGAATTGCCATACCCATAATGCATTCGTAATCAAAGAGATAACCTATCTATATGACAATATGGCAATTCTTTGACGCAAAAAAATATATATAAAACAGCATGCCCGACACAAAAAAAAGGGAAGCGCCGAAACGACACTTCCCCATGGATTGGATGAGTTATATAATCATCTGTCTCGCGACATCTTATTCTGCGTATGCAGTCTTGTAGGCAGAGTCAAAGAACATAGCGCAAGAACCTACGCCAGTCTCATACTCATGCTGCTTCTGACCAGCTCTGTCATACTCCACTACGTAGCCATTGCCATTATAGTCGGGAGTACCTTTATCGCCCATTTTATAAGAGAGCACGAAGATATGACCGTTCAATGGGTCGGCAAAGATTCCGCATGGGCTCACAGGCATCTCAGAGAGCGTCAGCGCCTGTGGTTGTGTACTTCCTGCTGCAAGCACGCTCACGCTAGGAGTGCCGCCATAAGGTGCATTGAGCACAAAGAAATAAGAACGAACCAACTGCGGCGTACGTGTTGTAGTACCAGGGGTTACGCATACAGCATAGTTGCCATCTGCCACCTTCTGCGACTTGCCCTCGGCGAAACTCACTGCACGTAGGGCATTCTCGCCAGTGGTCGCATAGTCAGGAGCAGGTCCATATACTGGGTTGTCGAGAACATACAAAACATTAGATGCATAATAGATGCTGGTAGGATTGTTCACGCCCTCGATATTCTTAGTCTCAACATTGTCGTTGGAAAGATTGATGCAAGAGATGTTGCCACCACCATAACCGTAGTTGCTGTTAGCTACATAGAGATTGCCATTGCCGATGACCAAGCTCTCAGGATAGCTGCCCACCTGCCACTTCTTTTGAAGAGCAAAGCTTGTGGTGTCCACGGCAGCCACATATCCACCGTATGTGGTAAAATAAACCTTGCCACCATCAGCGATAATATGGCGAGGCTCGGCGCCCTCGGCATTGCCCAGCAACTCTGTGGTCTTGATTTGCTTGATACTCTGCTTGGTTTTCTTGTCGATTACCTCGATGGTGTTGCTCTGATCTACGGCGAGATAAATCTTGTTGCCATATACGATGCCATCATTGGCAGTATTACCGAGCGAACGACCGTTAGCAGTCTTGAATACATTCTGTGTAGCTGTGCTTGAAGCATAGTCGATGGCTGTGAGAGAGCTCTCGATCTTGCTATACATGTTACCAGAATTCACAACGTAAGCGCCCGTACTATACACCTGGAGATAAGTCTCAGGATAGTCTTCGGCAGGATCGCATGATGTCATCACTGCAGTGCCCATCAAGAGCACCGCCAAACCTAATAAATACTTTTTCATTTTTCTTTTTTCTGTTTATATTTGAATCTAATTTGTTACTATCTAGAAGTTATACCCGATGCTGAACATCCAGCTGCGGCGAGGCATCGGATAATGCCCTACGAGTTCATACTGCTTCGCCAGCAGGTTCTTCACATCCATCCTTACCTTCACGCCTCGCAGGGATTTGCCAAAGAGGTGTAGGTCGTCGAGCTGACGATAGAGCGTCAGTCCCATGTCCCAGTAACCCTCCACTTCGGTGCCTTCATAATGTTCATTGTTGGCCCATCGCTTGCTCATTCCCTGTCCATGGAGCGAGACATTCACCCAAGGATTCTCCCACCCCAAGGCAATACTGCCCGAGTGCAGAGGGATATAGGCTACTTGATTGCCATAATATTTGGACGAGCGATCGGTATGATTCACCACGTGCTGGTAGCTATACGACCCTTGCAGCGAGAGTTGCTGCCCCGGAGCCATCTGCCAGATACCACGCAAAGAGGCATCCGCGCCAACTACATCAACCCGTGCCAAGTTCACAGTACGCCAAACGAACATATTGTAAGGAACGCCCACTATCTTGTCGGTCACCCGATTGCAGTAGCCGTCCAGCGTTGCTTGAAGATTCCATCCCCTGTAACGCAGGGATTCACCGTTTCCCCCATCTCCTGAAGAAGTTTTTTTCCACGTAAGCCCGATATTCAGCTGTCGGGTTTTCTCAGGCTTCAGATCAGAACTTCCATAATGGAAGAAATAGTTCTCGTTGAAAGTAGGAACCCGGAAGATGTCCTTGTACGAAGCCCTGAGATAAAGTTCATCGCTGGCAGTACCATTCCCCAGGAGCCGATAAGAAAGCGAAAGTGATGGCGAAAGCCGGCGTGCATCCTTGGCAGCCTGTCCTGCTTTGGTAGGATTGGCGCTGCCTTGCTGAGTCTCTATCTTGCGCCCCACGCTGTTGAGGTAAACCGAAGCCAGCATTCTGGCAAGAGCTACCCATCTTCCCTTCGCATATCGGACGGAGAGCGACTGCAGGATGCCATGTCGGTGAGGTCGCAGGTCGGTGGCGAGGGTACTGTTGAGCGAGTTCATCATCCAGTCGGCAGAGTAATCCACCGCCCAGCCATCATCCGGCATCCACATCAGTGCTGCCGAAGTATAAAATTCCCTCTGCCAGTAGGTAGCATCATTGCGCCGATTTGCCACGAGCGTGTCCTGATAGGCAGAGCTCGCCCAGTTCATCTTGGCTTGCACCTTCAGCATCCAATGGTCGTCGAGACTTCTGGCTTGCCATCTCGCCTGAGCAAAGGCGTTGCGGTCGTGCAACTGCTCGGCAGTTACATTGGTGTAATATCTCACGATGCCAGGCAACTGCCGGTCGTTGTCATAATAGTAGAGCTTAGCCCACAATTGGTTCCGGCTCATGCCATCGGCTCGCCTGCCCATCATCCAGTGCATATTCAGTTCGCCATGCCCCGAGTTCATACGACTGCTGGTTCTTCGCTCATGGGTAGTATATTTACCATTGTGCAAGATGAAAGGATAGTTGTTTTCGGCATAGGTGTACTCACCCATCGCCTGGAGGGTGAACCTATCAGACAATCTCTGCACATAGCGCAGATAAGGCGAGACATATCCGAAGGACCCCAACTGCAACTGAGTAGAGAAGTGAGGCTGCTTGTCGATGGGAATCTCGCTCATGGTCTCGATGGCAAGCAAAGCTGCCACCGAGGCTTGCCGGGCCGAGATGAAGATGTCGTCGTTGTCACCAATGGTGAGTCGCAATGTCTGCACTTGGTCGAGCGAATAACGGGATACATCAATTTCGCCGCCCTGACATTCGCTGAGCAGCACACCATCGTAACTCACTCCCGTATGTCCCGCTCCGAATCCACGCACAGCTACCGTCTTCATTCCTCCTGCCCCACCATAGTCGCGCAGATTGATGCCTGGCATGCGGTGCAAAGCGTCGGCCATATCCGTAACGCCAAGCCTTAACATATCCCCCTTGTCCAAAAGCTGGAGAGGCGATGTGCTCGTAAGTATCCGGTGCTGCCGAGCATTCACTTTTACTTCCTGCAAGTGCTCGGTACGAATGGTATCTTGCCCCATACCCACTTGTGCATACAACAGTAGCAAGCCACCGAGACAAAATATCCTCAATGCCTTCATTCATTCTATCTTTTATATTATTATCAGTGTCTCCATCGCGAACCCATCCCACGGGGTTGGATAGAATCATCGGAATCTCTTATCCTAAAGACACTCTTTCATCATATTGTTTCCGATGGCAACGGCAGGTCTTCTGACTTGCGTCCTCCCAGCATCTTCTTTTAAGATGCAAAACTCATGGCAAGCGGTCTTCCCGAAAAATTGTCAGTGACCATGGTGCTTGCCGCAATAAGACGCTTACAGCAGCGGGACTGTCCGGGCTTCTCACCCGATTCCCTTTTAATCACTACGCACTCATCCTGCCTGAGGCGGCAGAAGGTGGCAGCGAACCAATTGCGGGTGCAAAGGTACTATAAAAAAATGAATAAAAAGATAACTTTATCCGCTTTTTTATTCCAGCAAGGATAAAATTATCTTTTTATTCAGAGTTCAGTTTATTCTTTTACGATTTCCAGAAGTTCTGCGAAATCATCGATGATCCATTCGGCAGAGGCGAGCTGTTGGCGAGTTCCGTTGCCATAAGTCACGGCACAGGCCTTGCAGCCGGCATGATGCGCCATATTTACATCGAAGGTCATATCGCCCACTACAAGGGTTTCATCTGCCGTTCCCTTCATCTCCTTCAATGCCTTGAAGACCATATCGGGTGCCGGCTTCACGTGCTTCACATCATCGCCTGCCACGATAGAAGAGAAAATATCTTCCAGCTGCATCTGCTTCACATATCCATCCAGCGAGCAATGGTTTCGACTGCTGGCCATTCCCAGAACATAGCCCTGACGGTGCAACGCTCTCAGGGTTTCTATCACATGAGGGAAGGGCTGCACGATCATCGTCTTCTTGTTATCCAGGAAGATTTTGCGATAGGTTGCCGCACTTTCCATTCCTTCCTCAGCACTCATTCCGAAGAGCGAGACAAATGCCTCATCCAATCGAAGACCGATGGTCTTGGCACAAGCCTCATCCGATTTCACTTCCAGTTTTCTTGCACGCATCGTATCCTGCAAGGTCTTCACAATCAAGCTCTGCGAATCTCCGATGGTTCCATCAAAATCAAAAATTATATACTTCATTATTTTCTTGTTCTTTTTACCTTGTTTTAATAATCGGGCGCAAAGATACGGATAATAACTGAAACTACAAAGCAAATTGCCAACGAATCGCCTTGATGATATTGTTACGGGCCACATCCGGCTTCATCGCTTCTTCTAAAGGCATAGAATCAGGAGTAATCTGAATCACTCTATCAAAACCTGCATCCAGCATCGTCTGTCTGTCGCTCACGCCACCCGACACGAGCCACACAAAGGGGAACGAAGGATCCGGGGATTTGCAATCCCCGGCAAGCTGCGAGCAAGCCATATGACTTTTATCCGATTCCCTACACTTCAGAACATGCTCCAGAATCCTTTGCGGCAGTTTCCCCATCAAGGTCTGTTTATCACTATGTCCCTCGCCCGTAATCACGAGATCAGCATTCAGAATGAGCGTATCAAAACCTATCTCATCCAAGAGAAGTTCTGCCCCAGGACGAGCCTCTGCATTGAAATATTGCAGGAAAGCATAGCCCAGTCCTCCAGCCGCACCAGCCCCAGGAGCCTCACTCCTATCATATCCGAAATGCTTGGCGCTTACCTCGGCAAACTTCCTCGCCCTATCATCCAGCATCTGCACCATCTTAGCATCAGCTCCCTTCTGAGGCGCAAAAACATAAGCCGCCCCGTTTTCACCACAGAGCGGATTGGTAACATCCGAAGCCAGCACGAAACTGCATTCCCGGCGGATTTTCTTCCAATCGTCGCCCATCGCCTTGAGCATTCCGATGCCGCAATCGGATGTGGCACTTCCGCCCAAGCCCACGATGAAACGGCGCACGCCCCGGCGATAAGCATTCATAATCATCTCGCCCACGCCCCAGGAAGTAGCCTTCATCGGGTTGCGCTGTTCAGGCTCGATCAGAGCCAGTCCGGCGGTCTGCGCAATCTCGATAATCGCCGTATCATCCACGATTCCGTATTCCGCCTCAATCCATCTCATCAGCGCATCATGGGCATGAATCCTCACTCGCTCTCCCTTCATCGCCGAAAGAAAAGCATCGAGCATTCCCTCTCCCCCATCACTCATTTCCAGGGTAATGATTTCGGGAGAAGCATCTTCCGCATTCCATTCCTTCACTCCCGAAGCAATCGCCTCATTTACCTCTCTGCTCGAAAGGCAACCCTTATAAGAGTCACAAGCTATTATTATCTTCTTATATCCAGTCCCATCCATCAGCCTGAGGCCATCATTTTTCCTATCCATATCCTATTTATATTATATCATTCCAAGAATCATCGCCTATCAAGCGATTCCCCTTTCAGCCCGCAAAATTAGCCATTATTCCTGAAACCACAAACCTTTTTGGGAAAAACTTTCAAAAACAATAGTTCGTTAATAATTCAATAATGTGCTAAGCAGCTATACGCTGTAAGCACG
>ERZ791731.515-NODE-515-length-20953-cov-3.09604_pt1 | contig 20953 bp, 15 predicted proteins | sample MGYA00509954_ERZ791731 | MGnify/ENA primary metagenome ERZ791731 (study PRJEB30046, sample SAMN00715134) | human gut metagenome | study: EMG produced TPA metagenomics assembly of the A metagenome-wide association study of gut microbiota in type 2...
TTAATTTTATTATATTATTCTAAAGAATAATATAATATTTTTTTATTTAATATCTACTACTGGAAATCTATTTGGTAACTTTACTCCAGCTCTATCTAAAACTTTTTTACTTTGTTTTTTAACTTTTTCTAAAAGTTCTTTCTCATCTAAGAATAAAATTTTCTTCTCTTTCATTAACCATTTTCCATTACACATTGTAGATTCTACATTTTCACTACTCATAGCATATACTATATTAGCTATTGGGTCTACTAATGGTAGAGCATGAATAGTATCAGGATTTAAAACTATTAAATCAGCTTTTTTACCAATTTCTAAGCTTCCTATCTCCTTCTCTTGTAAAGCACATTTAGCTCCATTTATTGTTGCCATCTCTAAAACCTCTTCAGCAGAAACACTCTTAGGATCTAATGTTCTTCCTTTATGTAATAATGATGTTAAATACATATCTCTCATCATATCCATCCTATTATTAGACGGTGCTCCATCTGTTCCTATTCCAACAGTAATACCTTTCTCCATCATCTCAGGAATTCTAGCAAAACCTAAAACTACTTTCATAGCAGCTGCTGGATTATGAGATGCTTTTACATCATAAAGTCTAAATAAATCTATCTCTCTTTCAGTTAACCATACTACATGGGCAGCTACTAAATTAGGTCCTAAAGCTCCTAGTCTATATAGGTGCTCCACTGTTGTTTCTCCTCTAGTAGCTCTTGTATAATCCATCTCCTCTTTTACTTCCAACACATGCATATGTATTCCAGTATTATACTTATCTGCTAATTTTTTTGTTCCTACTATTAAATCATCTGAGTTATTAAATATAGTTCTTAGTCCAAACCAAATTTTTATTCTTCCATCAGCTGCGTTATTATATTTTTTAAATAACTCCTCTTGCTCTCTTAACTCCTCTTCAGTAGTTTTTTGCCAAGGTTTTGGAAGTCCCTCTCCATCGTCCATAGTAGACTTACAAAGGCAAGCTCTAAGTCCACATTTTTCTACTGCCTCTACCATAGCATCTACATATTGTCCCCCAGCCTCTAAGAAAGTTGTAGTACCTGATTTTATTAGCTCTACACAACAAGCTATTGATGAAATTAAGGAATCCTCATAATCAAAGCTACTCTCATATGGCCAAATTCTCTCTCTTAACCAAGTAAGTAACACTACATCATCTGCTATTCCCCTTCCTAATTGCTGTGAAAGATGTACATGAGTATTTACAAGTCCAGGAAGAATAATTTTTCCTTGTGCATCATAAATCTCTACATCGCTATCTAATAGTTTTTCATCTATTTTTCCAATGGCTTTTATTCTATCATCTTCAATAAGAATAGAACCTCCATTAAAAACCTCTCTTTTTTCATTCATTGAAACTATATATCCATTTTTAATTAAAAGTTTTCCCATTATTTCCTCCTATCTCCAAATTAAGTTTACTAATGAAAGAGCTCCTATTATCCATAAAACTATATTTATTTTATTCCACTCTTTAGCTACAGCATGCATTATAATATAGCTAACAAATCCAAAACTTAATCCAATACTTATACTATAAGTAAGTGGCATAAATATTATTGTAACAAAAGCTGGAACTGCTATCTTTATATCAGATAAATCTAAATCCCTTACACTTTTAAACATAAATACTCCTACCATTACAAGTGATGGAGCAGCAGCAAACATAGGTACTATTCCAACTAATGGAGTAACAAGCAAAGCTAATAAAAATAAAATAGCTGTAACAAATGAAGCTAATCCTGTTTTTGCTCCTGCTGCTATTCCTGCTGCAGATTCTCCAAATGTAGTAACTGTACTAGTACCTAAACAAGCTCCTATTATCGTAGATGAAACGTCAGCAAACATCATTCTTCCTAAACCTTTATATTTTCCTTTTTCATCTACTAGACCTATCTCTCTAAAACAAGCTATTAAAAATCCTAATGAGTCAAATAAGTCTATAAACATAAAAGAGAATATTGACCCAAATAATGAGATTTTAAAAGCTCCAAAAATATTTAATTTAAAAGCTATTGGTTCTATACTTGGTGGCATAGATATTATAGCTTTAGGTAACTCTACTAATTCTAATATCATTCCTAGTACTGTTATAATTACAATACTTATCAGTATTCCACCTCTGACTTTTTTTAATTCAAAAATTGCCATTAAAACTAAACCGAGTATAGATAGTGTAACAGGTAAGTCAAATTTTCCTAATGCTACTAATGTAGCTGGATCTGCTACTATTATTCCCATATTTTTTAAACCTATAAAAGCTATAAATAATCCTATCCCTGCTGTAGAAGCAATAGTAATCGGTGTAGGTATAGCTGAAGCTAACTTTTCTCTAAGTCCTGAAGCTGCTAATATAAAAAAGAAAACTCCTGATATAAAAACTACTCCTAAAGCATCTTGCCAAGGTACACCTTTTCCCATAACAAGTGTAAAAGTAAAAAAAGCATTAAGTCCCATTCCAGGTGCCATTGCTATAGGCACATTTCCTATAAAAGCAGCTAAAAATGTTCCTATTGCTGTAGCTAGACATGTTACTGTAATTAAAGCTCCTTTATCCATTCCAGCTAAAGATAAAATTGCAGGATTTACAAATATTATATATGCCATTGCTAAAAATGTTGTAACTCCTCCAATTACCTCTGTTTTTACACTACTTTTTCTCTCTTCAATTTTAAATACTTTTTCTAACAAAGTGTTAGTCATCATTTCCCTCCTACTATAAATGTCTACTTCCATTTTATTAGAAAATGTGATTTTTGTCAAACTTTTTTGTTTGAATTTAAGAATATTATATTTTTTTCATATTAACATAAAATAACAAAATATTTTAAATAAAAAAGAAGAATATTTTACTCATTATTATCTACTCTTCTAAAGAATTTTTTAGTAAAATATTCCTCTTCCTATTTTATTTTTCTAATTTATTCAATTCCTCTTCTAAAATATCAAGTAATCTATCAAACTCTACAGCTACAGCATGGAAGCTTTCAACTTTTTCTAAATCCACTCCTGCCTTTTTAAGTTGAGACATAGGGTGGTCATTTCCACCAGATTTTAAAAGTGTTAAGTAATCTTCTTTCGCTTTGGTTCTTTCCTCTTCGCTATACTTAGTATTAGTTATTCTATCATATAGATTTGCTGATGAAGCAAAGCTAGTAGCATATTGATATACATAATAAGGAGAGTTAAAGAAGTGTGGTATTCTTGCCCAGATTATTTTTTGTAACTCATCCATAGTGATGCTATCTCCAAAATACTCTTTAAATAGATTATCCATTATTCCGCTAAGAACATCAGGAGTTACAGCTTTTCCCTCCTCTATTAACTTATGAGCTTGATACTCATAGTTAGCAAATAGAGTTTGGATATAGAAAGTTCCTACAATATTTCCAAGAGCTTGCTCTATCAATGCTATCTTCTCAATAGGGTCATTTGAATTTTTAATCATATAATCTAGTAGTAATCTCTCATTAAAAGTAGAAGCTACTTCAGCTACAAATATTGTATAATCATGTGTAGCATATGGTTGGTTTTCATTTGATAACATTGTATGTAGTGTATGTCCCAATTCATGGGCTAATGTAAACACATCATCTAAAGTTGATTGATAGTTTAATAACATATATGGATGTACATCATAAATTCCTATTGAATAAGCTCCACTTCTTTTGTTTTCAGTTTCAAATACATCTATCCAACCTTCACTTATAGCTCTATTCATCTTAGCAGAATAATCTTCTCCAAGAGGTGCTACAGAATTATATACCATCTCTTTTGCCACATCATAATCAAAAGTTTTATCATATTCTACTATATTTATACTATTATCATAGTAGTGATACTCTTTTAAACCTAAAGCTTTTTTTCTTAAATTTACATATCTTTGTAGCGGAGCATTATTATCTATTGCTGATTTTAATAAAGTTGTATAAACTTCAGTTGGAACATTTTTAGGCTCAAGTGCTTTTTCTAAACTAGAGTTATAGTTTCTTCCTTTAGATGAAGCCACATCTCTTTGAAGAAGTGCTCTATATATTGCTCCATAGGTATTTTTATTATTATCAAAAGCTCCATATAGTGCTTCAAAAGCTTTTTTTCTATCCTCTTGATTTCTATTAGTTGCTAAAACTTTTGAATATACTCCATTTGTAACAGGTCCTTCATATCCATCAGAAAGTTTTACCTCATTCCATTTCGTATCAGAGATAGATAATTCTGCATATATATCATGAGGAGCTCCCATATATTGCCCATAGTAAGAAAGTAATTTTTCTTTTCCTTCATCTAGTACATGCCCTTGTAATCTATATATTTCCATAAGTCCAAATCTATTATCTTTTAGTTCTGGATTTTCATCTATCCATCTTTCCATAGTCTCTTTAGGAATTTGTAAAATCTCTGGTGTTATCCAAGCTGCACTTACTGAATACTCTGTATATATAGCCTGAATCTCTTGAAGTTTTACAGAAGATACCTCATCTTTAGAATCTAAATCTTTTAACATATATACATATACATAAAGCTTATCTAGTAATCTTCCCATTTTTTCTTCTAATTTGATAAGCTCTACAAATTTTTTAGAGTCATCTTTTATTTGCCCTTTGTATTGTGGAATCTCTTTCATCATAGATTTTAAAGTTTCTAACTCTTTATCCCACTCTGCCCAGTCAGGATAAAAATCTGTCATATTCCACTTATACTTATTATCAATCTCACTTCTTTTTAACAATTTTGTTTCCTCCTTTTGTGGTTTTACAATCTCACTCTTTACAACTTCACTTTTCTCCTTTTTTTCATTAGTTAAATAAAGTCCAGCTAATGCTGCAATAAAGCCTACAATTATGAGATTTTTCATATTACCACCTCTCTAGTCCAATTTTTTTAGTTTTATCTCTCTATCTTTTGGAAGAATCTTATTTAAAACAACACCTGAAAAAGCTGCTAAAGCTAATCCTGATACAGAAACTGTTTGCCATATACTTATATTATCTACTGCTATTCCAAGAACAAATATTATAGAAGAGATTATTAAATTTCTTGAATTACCAAAATCAAGTTGTGCATCTACAACAGTTCTTACTCCTACTGAAGCTATCATTCCAAATAGAATTACAGAAACTCCTCCCATTACTGGTAATGGAATAGTTTGTAAAAGTATTCCAAATTTCCCTATAAATCCTAATATAATAGCATAACAAGCTGCTATCCTTAAAATAGCTGGGTCATATACTCCTGTTACTGCTAACACTCCTGTATTCTCTCCATAAGTTGTATTAGCTGGTCCTCCTAAAAATCCTGCTGCTATCGTAGCAAGTCCATCTCCTAAAAGTGTTCTGTGGATTCCAGGATCTTTGAAGAAATCTTTTCCTACAACAGCACCATTAGTTGTAATATCTCCTATATGCTCAATAAATACTACTAAAGCTATTGGAGCTATGGCTATTATCCCTGTCAAAGACATAGATGGCATTGTAAACAAATCACTTGCTGCTTCAGTAGAAAGCCCTATCCACTTAGCTTGAGATACTACACTAAAATCTACCATTCCTAAAATAGTAGCTACAATATATCCTACTATTACAGCAGCTAATATTGGTATAAGTCTTAAGAATGATTTCTTCATCATTGTGATAGATACCATTGTTAAAATTACAGAAAAAGCTACTATTAAGCTTTTAGTATCAAATTTTCCATTAGCATATCCAGCCATATTTAAAGCTGTTGGACTCATTCTAAGTCCTATAAGCATAATAATAGGTCCTGTTACTATTGGTGGGAAAAATGATTTTATTTTCTCCACTCCAAAAGTTTTTACCAAGAAAGACATTATTACATATATAAGCCCTGCAGCTATTACTCCACCTTTTATAGCTCCTATTCCTTCATTTTTTAAAACTAATGTCAATGCTCCTATAAAAGCAAAAGATGAACCTAAGAAAACTGGTACAATTCTTTTTGTACAAAGATGAAATATCAATGTTCCTACCCCAGCAGATATTAAAGCTATTGATGGATTTAATCCTGTTAAGAAAGGAACTAAAACAGTAGCTCCAAACATTGCAAGTACATGCTGTATTCCCAGTATAAATTTAGCATTTCCTACTACCTTTTCAGTATTTTTCATTTTTTAAACTTCCTCCAAATATATTATCTTATTTTTTTAATTTTGCTAAAAATTTCTCTTCATTAACTATAAATCTACTATGTTCTCCCTCTCCTACTAAAGTTTCTCCATGGAAAACCTTAACAGAGAAATCTAATTTTTTCCCATCTATTTTATCTAAAGTAGCTGTACAAGTTAATTCATCTCCTATAAGATTAGCTTTTAAATGTTTAATATTTACAGAGATTCCTACTGTTGTATCCCCTTCTCCTAACTCTTTTTGAGCTAAAGTAAAAGCTGTACTCTCCATAAAAGCTATAAGCATAGGTGTAGAGAAAACTTCTAAAGCTCCTGATGCAACTTTAGCTGCTGTTTCACTCTCTTTAACTACTTTGCTTTGTGTAAAATTCATACCTTCTTTTAACATAATATTCCTCCTATATAAATTATTTTATAACAATACCTATTAATTTCCCCTTATCAAAGGATACAACACAGATATCCTCCTGTGCTATATTACTCATACAAATGCTCTCCCCTTGATGAAGAGTATAATTAGTAAGTGGGTATTTAAATCCTTTTAATGTCAAGTTTTCTACCTTCTCAGAAAATGGAACAAAGGATATAGTTTTTCCCTTCTCTCCTACAAACTCTCTGTAGTTTTCTATTGCAAAAATATCCTCTGTTTCACTTACAAAAATTAGATTTTTAAATTTAAACATCAGATTAAGGTTTGTTAATTCATGATCTTTTCTACCACCTAACCCACCAATTACAATAATCTTATCATATTTTTTTTCACTTATATATTTTAAAATCAACTCTCCATCTGTAAAATCCTTATCTTTAGGAAATCTCTTTATAATTACTCCTGACTTTTCATATTTTTCTAAAATATTTTCAGGTACAGAGTCAAAATCTCCCCATATCTCCATTGGAACTACTCCCAATTTTTCCAAAAGATTTGCACCACCATCAGCACAATAGATATCCCCCTTATTTTTTTTCATAAGGTTTAAATAATACTCTTTACTTCCTAAAAGTTCTCCATTAAAAAAAACATACGCTACTCTCATTTTTCCCTCTAATCATCATCAAATTCTGTATCTACTATAATAAATATTGGTAGATGGTCTGATATTTTATCTTTCATCATTCTGTACTGTTTCTTTGTAAAATCTATTGCTCCACTCTTTCCTTCAAATTCCTGAGTATAAATTTTTGATAGAAACATATTATCATAGGAACTAGCTAATTTATCCTTCCCAATAGTTGTTTTTATTCTTGGATTGAGTACATGTACTACCTCATCACTGTGATTCAATAGATTTTCAAATGCTTCATCATCAGCACTGAGATTAAAATCTCCAGCTATAATTATATCATTCTCTTCACTATCTAAGTTTTGAAAATAATCGTAAACTCTATCCATGGCAAAAGCTTCAGCCCTTCTTTCAGATTCTCTCTTTCCAAAGATAGAGTGTACTAATACAAAGGTAAAATCAAAATTTCCTATTTTAAAATCTGCTCCATAGGGAGCTCTTTCAAATTTTTTCTCATCATCAGGATAAAATCCTCTATCTCCTAAAAATTCTGCTCTTTCACTTTTCCAAATATATGCAAAATACTCTTTATAACTTGTACTTCCTACTGGATATGGAGAAATATGGTACTCCCATCTCACTCCACTCTCTTTTTCCAGCTCCTTTATTAGCCTTTCTACTCCTATTGGATTCATTACTTCAATAAGTCCAACTACATCAAAACCTTCTAAAACTTTACTCATAAGTTTAAAATCCTTTTGATCTTTTCCTATTCTTAAGGTATTAAAAGAAGCTATATATCCCTCTTGAGCTAAAAGAGTCAAAGTCATTAAAATATATAAAATCAAAACTTTTAATTTTCTCATCTTTCCACCTCTTTTTATTCTTTACATATTATATCATTAATTGTAAAAATTCTCTATCAGATTATTAAGTTATAACTTTATTTTTTCAAATAAAAAAAACTCTCGAAACAAGAGCTTTTTTTATCTTCTTATTGAATATTTCTTTTGATTACCCTGCTCGCTATTCTACGAACACATCTTCTCAATGAGCTTTCTTTTGATTATCCTGTTCGTGGCTCTACGAACATATCTTCCCTTACTTAATTGTAACATACTTTTAATATTAAATCAACTTATATCTCTTTGTTAGTTTCCTAACAATGTCATTTATTGTACTGTATCACTACCTATCTCTACCATTTTGTTGACATCAACAAAATGATCCCAAACCCTAATTTCAGAGGTTTCTATTGATTGTCTAGCTTTTCAATTACATATCCTCTATACTATATTCACTATACCCCTCATAATAGTAACTTATATCTATTCCCTTCATAAAAATAGTACGATTATCTATCTCATCTGTAAGAGCTTGCTTTAAAATATATTTTATCTCAATATCCTTTACAACACTTCTCTCCATAGCAGATAAATAATTTTCTTTATCCACTAAGTTCCAATCAATTACCTTTTTGATATTCTCTTTTAAAATTAAATCTAACCAAATACGAGTAGCTCTTCCATTTCCCTCTCTAAAAGGATGAGCTATATTCATTTCAACATATTTTTCAATAATCTCATCAAATGTTCTTTGTGGCATATTGTCTATATATTTTAATGAATGTTCTAAGTACATCAAGGGAGCAAAACGGAAATTCCCTTTAGCTATATTTACTTTTCTAATCTTTCCAACAAACTCATAAATATCTTCAAATAAATATTTATGAATATATGAAAGCCCTTCAAAAGTTCCAACCTTAACTTTTTTTATATCTCCAGAGTCATATAGTTGTTTAACTTTCAACTTACTAATTCTCTCTTCCTCTTTAGCTAATTCTATTTGATTGGCAATATTTAGTTTATTTTCTAAAATCATTCCTCTATCTCCTCGATAACTTATTTTAACTATGATTTATGAAACTGGGAATTAACTTCTTTTCTACAAACACTAACATAACTACTCCAATTGCTGTATTTAATATTAAAGCAAATGGATTAACTGCTACCTTAGTAATTGATATTAAAAATTTTTCATTATTAAATAAATTTCTAACTAAATTAACATCATCTAATAAAGTAAGTGTTGAAAAAGTTATCATTAAAATACAAAATTTATTATAACAACTTTCTGCTTTTTTCACAAAATTTTCTTTAGGATCTTCAGGAATAAATTTTTTACAAATTATCAATAAAATAAATAGTTGTATCACTTTAAATAATATTATTGCATTTTCTCTAGAAAATATAAAAAATGATAGCTCCGCAAAGAGTTCTAAAAAATAAAGCCAAATTTCCACAAAACCTTTAATTATAAAATTAAAGGCTAGTAAATTTATTAGTAAGATTAAGTTCATATTTTCAAATAATGATTTCTTAAAAATTATTCTACAAAATACATATGAGAAAGTTGCAGGAGTCATCAATATCCAGAATAATATATCTTCTAAACTTATTTCCCCTAAAATTTCTAAACTTCCCATAATACCTCCTATTTAATTTTTTATTAAAATTATACATTATTCTAAAGTTTTATATATAATTCCAACAATATCTTCTTCTTTCATTTGTTCTTTAAATTTAACATTAACTCCTTCATTTTTTAGAGTTTCAAAGAATTTTTTAGCACTTTCAATTCTAAGTTTTTCTTCCCCTCTTAATTGACTTTCTTTTTTCACATCTTTTGTTTCAAGGATTAAATTCATTTCCAAACTACCATCTTCTTTTTTCAACACATACATAAAATCTGGACTTGTTGTTCCACCAAAATAAAGAGGTACTTTTATACTCCTTCTAGGAATTTTCCCAAAAACAACTACTTCATCAATATTACTATTCTTTATATTTTCTCTTTCTAAAGGAGAATCATATACTAATGTATCATATAAAAATTTATCAGAAATATTGAAATTATTATCTTTAAAAAGTCCAACTGTTCCTTGAAGAACACTCTCTTTAACTTCTCCATTAAAGTAAGTTAAAGCAGTTTCAAAAGTAGATATATTCATTTTTTGATAAGAAAATCTATTTATATATGTTTTTTCAAGCCACTCTTGATATTTATTAATTATATTTTTTAAGGTGCTTCCATTAAAAAAATCTTCTGGAAATTTTATTTTTTGACTAAGTTCTATAAACCCTTTATGAAGTAATGGAAGAGAAAATCCAGTTTCTTTGTTTAATTTTTTCAAAAATTCATTATATGGAATTTTATTTTTTACTGTATATTTTCTTCCTTCTTCTTCTTTTATCATAGATTTATCATCAGTTATTATAACTCTTTCTCGTTTTGTATGAATCAATTGTTCAGAATATATATCTTGAAAAATTTCATTAATAGCTTTTGAGATTTCTTCATCAGATAAACTCTCTAACCTTAAATAATGTTTTTTATTAATAGCTTCCCATAAAGGTTTTAACTTATTAAAATTTTCTTTTCTTATAGCTATATAATTTTTATTTTTCTCTTTTCCATCTTTAATCTTACCGTTTTTAACTCCTTGATTAAATTCAGGATATTCTTCATAGAAAGCTGTAGAATTTTCTTTTATAATATTTTTATCTTCATCAACATAATCTTTTGATAATAATTCAATAAATAATTTTTTAGAAGTAGTTCCTTTTTGAATAGCAACTTTCTCAAGAAGAGTTCCAATATTAAAGACTTGTTTAGTATCAGAATTTACTTCTGCTATTAATTGTTTAGCAAACTCTTTCTCTGAAAAATCAATTAGATAAGTTAAATAAAATTCCTCATCTGAAATACGATTTCCATATTCATCAACTGGTAGACGCAAACCTCTTCCAACTTCTTGAAGTTTACTATTCTCACTACCACTAGACCTCAATTTTGCTATTTGAAAAACATTTGGATTATCCCAACCTTCTCTCAAAGTCCATTTAGAGAAAATAAATCTCATGGTATTCCAATTTCCAGTTTTATTTTTAAAAGATAGTAAAGTTTCCTTATCTCTTAAAATTAAATCAATTTCATTTTGTATATCTTCATCACTTGTAGAATTATCATTTGAAAAATACCCACCATTAGTTGCTGATACATCTTTCAATGAACATTCAAGAAAATCTAAATACTCTTTTTCCAAATCATTAGAAATATTTTCTTTTATTTTTCTTATTCTTTCTTTTAATTCCTCTTTCAAAAGAGATTCAAACATTATTTTTAAATCTCCATCGTTATTTTCTCCTCTATAAGAAAAAATACTGTCTATAAAAAATAAAGATAATGTCTTAATTTTTCTTTTTCTCAAAAAGTTTATTTTTTCTTGGTCAAAATGATTTTTTATTGCTTGTTTTAACATAAGTCTTTGATAGGTTTCAGTATATATACTAGAAAAAATACTATCTCCTGCTGATAAAACTTGGTCATTAGATAATAATATCCCTGTACTAGAATTATTAGCTCCACATTTTCCTATATGCTGTATAGAAATTCTAGAAAACTCTTCTGAAACTTCTGATAAATATTCTCCTACTCCAAGCTCAAAAACCTTTCCTGTTTTTTCATTTTTTAAGATAGCTTTTTTAGGTTTTGAGTTCTCAATTTTTAAAAGTTTTAACTTTACATCTTCCTCTTTTACCTCTCCAAGAGTTTCAACTATAACACCTTTTACTAATCCATTATTAAAAGCTGATACAGAATCAAGATTATAAACTAAGTTATTATAATCTCTTACACCTGTTTTTTCATTTTTATTAAAAGTAGCTCCAAAACGAATAATCATTTGAGGATTTATATTTTCTACAAGACATTTATACGCTTCATTTTCTCTCTTAAAACGATGTGGTTCATCTATTATAACTATCGGTCTTACTTCTTTAAGAGCTTTATAAGGAACACTTATTCCTCCCAATAAAGTTTGGTCATATTCTGCTTCCATTGTTTTTGTAGAAATTAACATTTTATCAGTCATTAAAAGACAATTTATCTTATTTTTTTCTAAAGTTGTGTTTCTAATAAAATTAGAAATAGCTTGAGGAAACATTTTTCTTCCTTTTTTATTTTTCTTTTGAGCATTTAATACATCTAATCTCAAAGAAGAATTAGGATATAAATCATAAAAATGGTGCCTAGCATAATCTGATTCTATAAATGTTTTTGTCCCTCTTTAATTGGAGTAGAGGGAACTAAAATTATAAATTTATTAAATCCATAATTTTTATTTAATTCGTACATAAGCCTAGTATAGCAGTATGTTTTTCCTGTTCCAGTTTCCATTTTTATATCTATTCCAAAAGGTTCATCTTTTACATAACCCCTGTATTCTTTATTTATGTTTGGAATCTCTTCAAAACTTCCATTTTGAATCGCTTCTATATTTCTATAAAGCCTTTCATCATTAAAATTTATTTCAGGATTTTTATAAATACTATTTGAATAAATTTCAATATTTTTAAAAACTTTATTTACTATATCTAATACTTTAGTTTGATGTGGTAAAATACTTAATTGTAAATTCATATTAATACCTCTCAATTAATTCAATCTGTTTTAAATTATTTCTTAATTCAAGAAGAGTATTATGTCTTAGAGAGTATGGATAAACTACAATTCTATTAATTTGTAATATGTTTTCTTCAATCATTTCTATTAGTTTTATAATATCTTCACTTGTAATTCCCTGTTCAATAATATAAGCACTATTATTACATACATCAATTTCATAATTAATTAACTTTATTTTTTCATATTTGGCTATTAATCCATATCCATCTTCATTTAACCAAGTTGTAAGTATAGTATCCTTTCCAGAAGTATTTTCATATTTAAAAGCTTCTACATAATCATCCATAAAAAGAGGAGAAGGAATATTTGGGTCAAATTCAATTATTTTATCTATCATATTTTTTTCAACTTCTTTTAATCTAAATAACTTAAACCCACAATCTACATTTGGACTTTCTCCTTTTATCTTTTCTCCAGCTTTTCTTATACGCTCTCTTCCTATTTCATCAATAGTTCTATATCCTTCTTTGTATGCAACTTTATCTTCCTTTATCTCTTCTGGTAATTGTACCATTATATATTTTCTACTTTTTTCATCTTTGTTTAATTCCATAACTGCATGAGCTGTAGTTGCAGAACCAGAAAAGATATCTAAAACAATTGAATTCTCATCTGTTGAAATTTGCAAAATTTCTTTTAAAAATTCAATTGGTTTTGGAAAATCAAAAACAGCTTTACCAAATAGAGCTTTAATTTCTTTTGTACCTTTTTGTGAAAGGATTTTTTTATTAATCCAAACTGTTTTAGGACTTTCTGTTAATTTACGTTTTTTTTGAAATATTCTATATCCATCCTCTGATTTTCTTGCAACAATTTCATTTATATCATTTTGTGCCTTTTCTTTTCCCCAACGCCAAACACTATCATATTCATCAGTTGTAATAGCCCATACTTCTACAAAATTTTCTTGAGGAACTAAAGAAACGGGCATAAATTTATCTTTATCTTCTTTTTCGATGTCCACATAAAAAGGATATCTCAAATTTGGTCTATTTAAACTATTGAATGCTCTAGCATTTTGATTTCTTAAATCTTGTATATTAAAGCCACCTTTTTCGTCTTCATATTTAAATTTTTTTCCTTCAACATTTACTTCATTCATTTTTACTATGCTAGAATTTTTACTATAAACTAAAAAATATTCATGTGTTTTTGCAAAATTTCCATATCTTCTTCCTTCTGTTTTTACAATAATAATATTATTTCCTTCTAGATTTTCTTCTCCAAATATTTCATCACACATTAACTTTAAATTAGCTTACTCATTATCATCAATGGAAATAAAAATAACTCCATCATCACTCAGTAAATCTCTAGCTAACTCAAGTCTTGGATACATAAAAGTCAACCAAGCAGAATGATTAGATTTTTTTCTTAAGTCTATGATTCTTTTTGCCTCTTCTTCATCAATACCCATCCTCTCTGATAAGACTTTAGGAGTAAAAGAAAAATTATCATTATATACAAATCCATCTGAACCAGTATTATATGGTGGGTCAATATAGATACATTTTATCTTATTTGAATAAGATTTTAATAGATGTTTTAAAGCATCTAAATTATCTCCTACTATATACATATTTTCAGAATTAATATTTTCTTCTTTTGAGTTATGTTCAATATCAGGAACTATTACTGTTTCTGTTTCTAAACTACTTTGAAACTTACTATAATTTTTTCCTAAAAACTTTAACTCATATCCTTCTTTTTCTACTTTAATTTCATTTGATTTTAGCATCTCTTTGAAGCTATCAAGTTTAAAATTTCCCTCTTTATCAAAGTATTGAGGTAAAATCTCTTTTAACTTTTCAAGTTCTCTAGTATTAGGCTGAACTGTTTCATTTTTTATAATTTGAGATTTTATCATATTCTTCCCTTTCCTTAATTAAAATTTATTTACGATGATATTGTATCATAGTATGAAAAATGTTAAAAGAAAAATTTGCTTTATATTTAGAAATTTGATATAATATGTATTTTTTTTAATTCATCTTATAAAAAATTCTCATTTTTCTCTATATTTAGTCTATTTTTATTGAAAATATTTTAATTTTAGTATTCTCATACTTTCTGAAAGTACCTAAAATAGTACCTTCCAAGTCTCCCAACTTAAAGAGGATTTTATAAGCTTATAGAGGTATATTTTTTAGTCATACTTTTAATCAAAAGAATAAAATAACAGGTGTTAAAATCGATTTTATAGCTTCAACTTTTCCCTATTAAATTTGACTTTTTGCCTATAATTTGATATAATTCAATTGTACTATAGTACCCCAATGGGTAGTTAAGTTGTGTTTAATCAAGGTCAGAATATCAGCCCTAATAATTTTTTATTGGGGCTTTTATTCTGTCTTTGACCGAAACAGAAAACACAACTTGACTTAGGAGGAATGCTCTATGAATATTTTTATTCAAAACATCCACTTTGATGGTGGACTAGTTCTTTTACTAGTAGTTATCATCATTGTAATGTTGTACAGAAAGTAGCATTACCTCCAACCCTGCGGGGTATTTTTTATATAGATATCTCAATTAATTTTATAAAGTTATCTTTTTAAACTGTTTTAGTATAATAAGAAATCAAGATAATATTTGACTTTTTTTGATTTTTCAACTATAATTTTTCTAATATAGATATATTTTTTGAAGGAGGGTATAATTATGATTGCAGCGTTTTTTGATATTGATGGTACTATTTTTAGAAACTCTCTTTTGACTGAGCATTTTAAAAAATTAATAAAATATGATTTATTAGATTTTAGTGAATATGATAGAAGAGTCAAAGAGGCATTTAAGCTTTGGGACGAGAGAGTTGGAAATTATGATAACTACTTAGGAGATTTGACAGGAACATATGTAGATGCTATAAAAGGCCTACCTACTAAATACAATGATTTTGTTGCTGATAAAGTAGTTGAATTAAAGGGAAACAAAGTATATGCTTACACTAGAAAAATGATAAAGTGGCATAAAGCTCAAAGGCATCTTGTTATTTTTATATCCGGTAGTCCAGACTTTTTAGTTTCAAGAATGGCTAAAAAATGGAATGCTGATGATTTTTGTGGTTCTACTTATCACACTGATAAGAGTGGAATTTTAACTGGAGAGATTTCTCCTATGTGGGATTCTAAAAATAAATTAAAATCAATACATAAATTTTGTGAAAAATATCAGATTGATTTGGATAAAAGTTATGCTTATGGAGATACTCACGGAGATATTACTATGCTACAATTAGTAGGAAATCCTAAAGCTATAAATCCTAGCTTAGAGTTATTAAATAGTATAAAAAATGATGAGGAGTTAGCAAGCAAAACTGAGATAATTATAGAGAGAAAAGATGTAATTTACTCTGTTGATGCTAATGTAAAAACTATAGACTCTACTTTCTAAAGTTTGTAAAAATTTTTATATAGATTGAGGAGGAAAGAGAAATGATAAAAAGAGTATTTTACTTTATCATTTCATGTTTACTTCTGTTTTTTAGTTCAAGTATCAATCCTAAAATGGAGTTTGATGGCTTTTACGACAAAAATCAAGCTATCTATATGATACATAGTAACGATGAAACAGAAAGTTATAGTTTTATCGAACTTAATAAGGTACAAATTTTTGCTAGAAATATTATTAGAGCTGGAACACCTAAAAATTCTGTTGAGATAAAACCTATAATTGAAAGATTTATTGAATATGAAGAGTATTCTCCTATTCTTTATGAGGGAGGATATTACACCATTTTGACTCGCTATGAGTCCCGCATACTACGAATTTAAAAAACTCTTTAATTTTTATCAAAATATTTTAAAAAGTAAATTTTAAGGAGTAATACTATGAAAGAATTTTTTATTGGAACAGATGTTGGTTCAACAACAGTTAAAATCGTCTGCTTAGATGAGGAAAAAAATATTGTTTATTCTATCTATCAAAGACATCTATCAAATGTAAGAGAGACTACAAAATCTATGTTTGATGATTTCTTTAAATTTATGAAAGAAAAATATGGAGAAGATATCAGCTTTAAAATAAATATCACAGGTTCAAGTGGTATGGGTATTGCAAGTTGGATAGGAATAGAGTTTGTACAAGAAGTAATCGCTTGTATAAAAGCTATTGAGGTAATTATCCCTGAAACTGATGTTGCCATAGAATTAGGGGGAGAAGATGCTAAAATCACTTTCCTTAAAAATGATATGGATCAAAGAATGAATGGTAGCTGTGCTGGTGGAACTGGAGCTTTTATTGACCAGATTGCTGCTCTACTTAATACTGATGCTACAGGATTAAATGAATTAGCTAAGGAGTATGACACTATCTATCCTATTGCTGCTAGATGTGGAGTATTTGCCAAAACTGATATACAACCTCTTGTAAATGAGGGAGTAAAAAAAGGGAATATTGCTGTATCTGTTTTCCAAGCAGTAGTAAATCAAACTATCACTGGACTTGCTTGTGGTAAAAAGATAACTGGTAAAGTAGCTTTTTTAGGAGGGCCTCTTTTCTTTTTAAGTGAGCTTAGAAAAAGATTTATTGAAACTTTAAATCTTGCACCTGAAGATGTAATCTTCCCTAAAAATTCACAAATTTTTGTAGCTCAAGGAGCTGGTTTTCTTTCAGAAGAAAATAATAATACTTACTCATTAGAGGAATTACAAAAAAAATTCTTAAAATTAAATGAAAAAGATACATCTGAAACTTCAAGACTTCAACCATTATTTACAAATGATGAAGAGTTTGAAGAGTTTAAATTAAGACATGAAAAAGAAAAAATAGAGAGTAAAGCTATTGAAAATTATTCTGGTAATGCATATCTTGGAATAGATTCTGGTTCTACTACTATAAAGGTGGTTCTTATCTCTGAAGAGAAAGAGATACTTTACTCATACTATTCTCATAACAAAGGAAACCCTTTAGATAATATAATAGATAATCTAAAGCTTCTTTATTCTAAATTACATGATAAAATAAAAATAAAAGGTTCTTGTGTAACTGGATATGGAGAAAATCTTATAAAATCTGCTCTAAGAGTAGATAAAGGAGTAGTAGAAACTATTGCTCACTACAAGGGAGCTAAATTTTTCCAACCCCAAGTAGATTTTATCTTAGATATCGGTGGACAAGATATGAAGTGTTTAAAAATACAAGATGGGGTAATTACATCTATTCTTTTAAATGAAGCTTGCTCATCTGGTTGTGGTTCATTCTTAGAAACTTTTGCAAACTCTCTTGGTATGGATATAAAAGAGTTTGCAAAACTTGGACTTACTTCTAAATCTCCAGCAGACCTTGGAACTAGATGTACAGTGTTTATGAACTCAAAGGTAAAACAAGCTCAAAAAGATGGTGTAGAGGTGGCTGATATCTCTGCTGGACTCTCTTACTCTGTTGTAAAAAACACTTTATTCAAAGTTATAAAAATTAAAAATAAAGAGGAACTTGGAAAATATATAGTAGTACAAGGTGGAACTTTCCTAAATGATTGTGTTTTAAGAGCCTTTGAAAAGGTATCTGAAAGAGAGGTTATAAGACCTAATATTGCAGGAATTATGGGAGCTTTTGGTGCTGCTCTTATTGCTCAAGAGGAAGCTAAGGAAAACTCTACTCTTATGACTTTAGAAGAGTTAGAAAATTTCCACTACACAACTAATCTTACTCGTTGTGGTATGTGTACTAATAGATGTCTTTTAACTATTCATAAATTTGAAAGTGGAGAGAATTTTATCTCTGGAAATAGATGTGATAATCCTGTTGCAAAGATGAAAAAAAACCAAACTCCAAATATGTTTGAATACAAATACAACAGATTATTTAGTTACACTCCATTAGAACTATCTAAGGCTACTAGAGGAGAAATTGGAATACCTAGAGTTTTAAATTTCTATGATTCTTATCCATTCTGGTTTACTCTTCTTACAGAGCTAGGATTTAGAGTTGTACTTTCTGATGACTCATCTAAAAAACTTTATGAAAGTGGAATAGATACTATCACTTCAGACTCTATCTGTTATCCAGCTAAATTAGTTCATGGGCATATTATGAATTTAATTAGTAAAGGTGTCAATAGAATATTTTATCCATGTGTAATTTTTGAAGAGAAAGAGGATAAAAAATCTCAAAATCAATTTAACTGTCCAATTGTTATGTCTTATCCTGAGGTTATTAAAAATAATATGGATATTATAAAGGAAAAAAATATTGATATGATGATACCAGTATTCTCTTTTGAAAATAAAGAGGTTCTCTATAAAACAGTTATGGAAGAGTTTACAAAATTTGGTGTAACTAAACCTGAAGTTAAACTGGCTGTAGATAAAGCTCTTGAAGAAAAGTATAACTTTAGAAAAGATATGCAAAATAGAGCTAAAGAGATTATTAGCGAGCTAGAAAGAACTGGAAAAATTGGAGTAGTACTTTGTGGTAGACCATATCACTGTGACAAAGAGATTCATCATGGCATTCCAAATATTATCAACTCTTTTGGTATAGCTGTATTAACTGGAGATGCTGTAGCTAGCCTTGGTTCATTAGATGATGAATTAAGAGTTATTGACCAATGGACTTACCATTCTAGACTTTATAGAGCAGCAACAGTAGTAGGAAAAAATCCTAACCTTGAATTGATTGAATTAAATAGTTTTAGTTGTGGTATTGATGCTGTTACTACTGATCAAGTTAATGAAATTTTAACTAATCATGGTAAAGTTCATACTTTATTAAAAATAGATGAGATCAGTAATCTTGGGGCTGTCAAAATTAGAATAAGAAGTTTACTTGCAGCTCTTGAATATAAGAAAAACTCTGTAGCAAATGTTATCAAACATAAAATAGAATATAAAAAAGCTGAATTTACTAAGGCTATGAAAAAAGAGTATACAATACTTGCTCCACAAATGGCTCCTATGCACTTTGATTTAATCAAACATGCTTTTAAAGCTCAAGGATATAATCTTGTAATATTACCTGAAACACAAGAAGCCCTTGATTGTGGATTAAAATATGTAAATAATGATGCTTGTTATCCATCTATATTAGTAATTGGAGAACTTATATCAGCTCTTCAATCTGGAAAATATGATCTAGATAGAACTGCTGTTATTATATCTCAAACTGGTGGAAGTTGTAGAGCTACTAACTATCTAGGATTTTTAAAGAAAGCTATCAAAGATGCTGGATTTGAAAAAGTCCCTATACTTTCATTGAATGCTAATGGATTTGAAAAACAAGAGGGATTCTCACTTTCACTACCTCTTATACACAAGGCTCTAATTGCTGTTTCATATGGAGATTTACTTATGAAACTTCTATACCATACTAGACCTTATGAACTAAATAAGGGAGAAAGTGATGCTCTATATAAAAAATGGAATCAACAAGTTATTAAAAATATTCATAATGGTAACTTTGGAGAGTTTAAAAGAAACTGTAAACTTATAGTTGATGAATTTGCTAAAATAGAAGTAAGTGATGAGAAAAAAATAAAAGTTGGTATTGTAGGAGAGATTTTAGTTAAGTTTAGTCCTTTTGCTAACAATGACTTAGCTAACTTTATAGAGCAAGAGGGAGGAGAGGTTTATACTTCATCTCTTATGAACTTCATAAAATACTGTATCTATAGTGATATTTTCCTAGCTGAAAAATTCAAAGGAAAGATGGCTGGATTAAAACAAAGAGGAGCATTATGGGTATTAGATAGATATACTGCTGTACTTAATGATGCTATTTCAACCCACGCTAGATTTATGAGAGAGATCTCTATTCAAGAAACAGCTAAGAAAACTTCTGAATTTATCTCAATAGGACATCAATCTGGAGAAGGTTGGTTCTTAATGGGAGAGATGATAGATTTTATTGAACATGGGGTACCTAATATAGTTTGTGTTCAACCATTTGGTTGTCTACCTAACCATATTACTGGTAAAGGAATGATTAAAAGACTTAGAGAGGAGTATGAAAATGTAAATATTACTCCTATTGACTATGACCCTGCTTACTCAGAGGTAAATCAACTTAACAGAATTAAACTTATGCTATCAGTAGCTAAGAAAAATATGAATCAGAAAATTTCATAACTAGGAACTGATTAGAGGAGGTTATAAATTATTATAACCTCCTCTTAAATTTTATCTAAGAAATAAAAATTAATACTATTTTTTCTTTTTACTTTTTAACTTTTTAAGTAGTACCTCATCTATTCCTACACTATCTTCTCTAGATATATTTGGAATAGTTCTCTCCATAGGAATTACTCCTATTGCCATCACTA
>ERZ791731.517-NODE-517-length-20903-cov-59.8497_pt1 | contig 20903 bp, 19 predicted proteins | sample MGYA00509954_ERZ791731 | MGnify/ENA primary metagenome ERZ791731 (study PRJEB30046, sample SAMN00715134) | human gut metagenome | study: EMG produced TPA metagenomics assembly of the A metagenome-wide association study of gut microbiota in type 2...
CTTTTGCCGCATTGCCCACAACCACTTTCTCTACAGTTGGTATGCCACCCCATTGATTCTTATAGGTAAGGTTCACAGCAAGTTTTGCCATTACATGGGTGAATGTGAGAGGAACCGTTTGCTGTTCATCGGCATTATAGGATATGCCATCTTTGTTGACTGCCACCAAAAGGTCGCTATCCTCCTGTTTCGCAACATCAAGCTTATATTCGCCAGCTGTAAAATCGGATATTGCTGCTGTAGGATACACACCGATGAAATAATGTTTGTCACGGTTGTTCTTCCACAGCATCTGTGGAGTGGCTACCCATGAACCGTTAGTCAACTTGTTGATGGCGTTATTCACCACACGCTCGCGTGTCTCTGGAGCTACAGTTGGGGCACCTATCCAGGCATACACGCTGATTTCATCACCCTCCTCAAAGGTTTGACCGCCTTTCGCATCTGTGGCAACACGTGTCATATTGCCGATACTGGTAGAAACGGTGATATACTTGGAGGTCTCGCCTCCGATACCATTCTCGTTGTCAGAACAACTTCCCAATGTCAAGACCATTGCCATCAGGGCAAAGAGATAAGTCTTCTTTTTCATTGTCTTTTACTATTTTATGTTTATATTCTTGTTTTGATTCTTGCTTAAATGAGAGGGTCGCTTAATCTTCAGGATTCAGAATCTCACCACGGTATATCCATTCCTCAGTCCAATCATCTATCTTCGTGCTCGTAAGATACATGTAAGGTTTCATCTCCTCAAATTCCAAGTTTATCTGGTACTTGCCGCCAGACTTCATGACGGGTGCTTCGATGTCGTAGTTGCTAACTACTCCCCCAGGAGAAATCAGTTGGATAAACAACTTGGTGGTATGAAAACCATTGGCTGTCGGCATCAAGCGTAATGTTTCCGTTTTTAAAGTTTCGCCAGGCACTGCGATTCTCAAAGGTATATCACACTCTTCCTTGGTATAGCTTGCCGTCCCAAATGTTCCATCCTCATTCTTTTGCAGGGGAAGGAGTCCAGTTGCCACATTCAGAACCTTGCCTATCATTGCAAAATTGTCAGGAACTCCTTCAATGAAGATGGTCAATTCTGCAAGTATATGGCGCATTTCATTTTTTGTTATGTAGTTGACATTTGATTTGTCAATAACGATGTCCGTGACTCCATAATAGGCATGGTCGGGAGAGGCACTTGGATTGGACAATCCAAACATGAGTTGGTTCATGTTGAGGGTCGCCCTTGTAGCCTCACCGATAAAAAACGGTTCTATAAGGTTGGTGGCAGCCAGAATCTGATAATGCCCTACAGGAAGAGCGAAGCGTTGGCTTGCCACCTCCTGCGCACTTCCATAATGTTTTTCCTCTACTAATGAACCGTCATCGGCATTGAATATCCAGAGTTTCACGTCATTCACATCCGTACCTTGGTCGGCTTCATCAGCCCAAGTGAGCGATACTGACAAACCGCCTTCATCCTCACCATCATGAACATCATGGTCGCAACTTGCCAACAGGCATGGGACGCATAACAGCACCCATAACCAAATATTAAATCTTCTTTTTGCTTTCATTCTCTATCTTGTTTTAGGAGTTACGGATGATGATTGGTAAAAGGCAAGTTGATTCCTAATCTTATGCCACTTTCCCACAAGAAGTTGTTCTTATGCAGATGCTCCGGCATTCCATCCATACGTTCGCCAGTAAGACGGGTCAGACCGGAATAGATGCCCAATTTCAGACATGAAGTCAGTTGATAGCCCACCTGCAAGTCTGCACCATAACCCAAATGCCAGTTGGTAGAACCTTTCATCACTTTGGCTTCATCGGCTATAGTCTGGATATCAGCCTTGGTCGTTACTGCATATATATGAGGTGAAACAGCCAAATCCCATCGGCTGTTAGCTGTTTGATGGAACAGTCCAAGGAGATGAACGTTCACTCTTGCCCCATATTGTCCCATTCTGACATGGCTTTTCAGATTGGCATATTTCCAACTGTCCATGCCCAGGACACCTGCCTTGTAAAGCACACCGTCGCTACCCAACCAATAGTTACGTTCTACGCAGCAGTCTTGTGCAGACAAGTTCATTTCTCCATACTTAGCAGATAACTCTGCCGAGAATATGGAGTTAAAACGATAGCCGCCATATAAGCCAGCAGCCCAACCGAGGTGCGTCTTGTCGTGTCCGAAGCTAGAGAAGGTAGAGAAGCCGAAAGGCATTCCACCCTCTACTCCTACATACCAGCCTTGCTGACCGGTCTTTCCATCTTCTCTTACTTCTGCTTTCGCGAAAGAAAATGGAAGAATAAATGCAAGCATTGCGACCAGCAATCTTTCTTTTCCAATTAAGTAATTTCTCATATTGATCTTTTTTTTATAGAAAATATACTGTCTTTTTCCAAAGAGCAACATACTTTTTTCTTAGTTAAAACTTTCTTCATATCTATTATGTTTTGATTATAATTTACAATATTTTAAATCCTTCATGATACAGATTGTAAAAATCCTGGTGCAAAGTTAAGGGTTTTATATGAAAGTGGGGGGGGTAATATTTGTTTTTTCAGGTATGAATTTTTGGTTTTTGGTGTCTCATTCGTGAGCAATGCGACACCTTGTTTGTATTTTTTAACGTTTTCAGACTCTATTCAAGAAGTAATTATCAACAAAGACTAATTATACGTCACCTGTTCATCGAGGCATATAGACCATTCAACACTCCACATTCAACATTCAACATTCTCTAACTTTTTCCGAAACTTTTCCCTAAAATCTCTTGCGGGTTTGAAAATAAAGTCGTAACTTTGCAGTAGTGAATTTTAAAACAGATGGTTATGAAGTACTTAGATCCTAAGGCAGACCTTACGTTCAAGAAGATATTCGGCAATCATCCTAAAAGACTGATCAGTCTTCTGAATACCCTTCAGTCACTCAATGAAGATGAACTGATACAACAGCAACAATATCTGCCGACAACAGAAGAACTGGAGATTTCCGGTTTTACTGATGCCGAGCTCAGAGCCTACGACAAGTTCTGGGATTCGGTAAGTGTTGAAAGAACCCTTCTGGATGACAGATATCAGAAAGGTATGGAAAAAGGTATGGAGAAAGGTAGAGCAGAAGGCAAACATGAGGCCAACACAGAAACAGCACAACGATTGCTGGCAATGGGACTTTCTGCCGAACAGGTTGCCAAAGCTACCCAGCTACCTTTGGAAATCATTAAGAATCTGAGCAATTCATAAGCGGAGATATTGATGACAAATATCACCATATAATCAAGGGTCTATACACCACTTGTCATCGTGGCATATAGACCCTTGTCCTATCACATAAGAAACGCAATCTCTCTTACTTTTTCATAAACTTTTCACTGAAATCTCTTGCGGGTTTGAAAATAAAGTCGTAACTTTGTGGCATGGATTTTTAATACAGATGATTATGAAGCAGGTAGAAGAAAGATATATCAGCTTTGAAGCCAGCAAGATGGCATATCGGGATATCAAGAACTGCATTGATACGGCGAAGCAAGAAGGTCTTGCGGAGGGTATAGAACTAGGGAGGAAAATATGTATGGAATTAGGAATGAACCAGAAAGCCCTGGATATTGTCAGGAACATGCTTGCTGATGGCGTTGACATCAATCTGATTATGAAGTATGCCGGACTTACCCAGGAACAGATAGAAAAATAAAATATTATCTCAGAAATTTCTTTATCATATCTATGATATCAACTTTCTGATTTCTTCTTGGGTTAACCCCGTTATTTCCATGATGGTATTTTCATCCATACCCTTTGCCATCATTTTTTTGGCAATTTCCAGACTTTTATGATGGCTACCCCTTGCTTCACCTTTGGCAACACCTTCATCAATACCATTCATGTAATAACTCATCAGGACGCCGTAGTAATCATCGGCAGCCTTAATACTTTCATCGTATTTTTCCTGCTCCTCACTACTCAAGCAACGAACATCCGCCAATTTAGCAAGATGATCGAGCATCTTCTCCACCCAGTGGTCTATAATATGTCCTTGTATATCCATAATTATCTTGTATTTTAGTATTCTTTAAACTTTCGCTCGTAATTCGCTCGTACTTTTTATATCTTCGCCAAAAATAATTACGTTATTATTCTACTAATAATCAACGCATTATAATTCTATCGCTCGTAAGTTCGCTCGTAATTCGCTCGTAATTCGCTCGTTATTTGCTCTTATTTTACGAGCGACCAATTTGATACATTACCTTTGGTTTCATTTTGCATGATTCCATCCTTACGAAGCTTACGTAGGATATTTCCTATTTTTGTCTTTTTCTGGGTATCATCCAACTGGTCAGAAATGACATTCCACAGCAGTTTGTCTATTTCTCCTCTTGACAACACCCCATGGTCTTTCAATGAATCTACGAGCAATCTCTCGCACGACTTCGAGTCAAGCCCCTTATGCATCGAATACTCCACCTTCTTGTCTGCACGCTGTGCAATGTGTTTCGCCACAAACAAATGAGGCTTTCTGCCTTCTATAAGATGCTTCTTTCTTAATTCCTTGATAGCTTCGTCACCGATTGGCTTATCACGCTGTACTTGATCAAGAAGTACAGCCTCCGTAAGGTTGATGTTCTGGTTGGCGAACAACATAAGACTATAATTCTCGTCAATAACCGTACCATACATGTGCATTACAACATGCGAGTCATCTGTCCCATTGTAGTCGGGCATCGGCAGAAATCGTTCCTTCTGACGCACAAACAGGTTGTGTATGCCATAACCTTGCGAATCTATCATCTTCAAGTTCACCATGGCCCTCATAAGGAAAGGGTTGCGATACAACTTCGGCGTCTTTGTACCAAAGATATATTGTGTATAGTCACCTTCAAGGAAACCGCCTGCGTTCTCAAACGTCAGTTTGTCCTTGTCTTCAGTAACTATAATACGCTCATTCTGCAAGTAATTCTGATGGGCTATGCAGTTATGCAGCCCCTCAAGTATGCTGCGCGTATCGTATTTCCAAACCTCGGCTGGTATAAGCGAATCCTGCGGATATATCTTGAAACGATAGTTGCGTATACGGCTCATCAAGGCCGTTGTCGCTTTGATGTATGGAATGGTGTAGATGTCACCAAACACCTCACCGTCCTGGTAGCATTTCCAAACTATCTGCGAAATGTGATAAAGTTTATGCACCTTTTCCGACTTACCCACAAGCAACAATGCCGTACGCGTAATCAGTCCGTCCTGTGTAAGATGGGCTTTATCCAAGAATGTGGCATCATCCCAAGTCTCCACGGCTTCTGCAAAATCGGGATAGCGCAGTTTATAACCTGCCCGAGCCAATTGTATTGCCTCAGGATCAAGATCGTCGAGTGTTGCATCCTCTACTATCTGTGCCGACCAGTCGATTTGCGAGGTATATATCTGGCGCATCCAGTCAACGTATGGAGTAAGGTCTGTAACATGGCTGTCCACTCTGATATATGGTTTCTGTTTATAAGTAGTTGGCTCATTAACAGCAGCAGGAATCTTGAACAGCACAACACGCAGTTTCCCTTCATACATGAACTCTATGATAGAGAAATTCACCTTAGGAACAACCATTCTTCTTAGGTAAAGTTCCAAAGCCTCATTACCTACCGCTTTCATCCTTGCACAGTCAAAGGTTGTACCTTTTATTTCTAGAGTTTCGTCATCTACACCAAAATACAGATAGGCAAAATCCTTATGATCAAGGCATGCACCATTCGACAAGGCTGAGATATATCGCCCCAGCTTATCTACTTCCTGATAATTGGATTTGAACTCCAAATATCTACATTCTTTTCCTATTTTGGCAATCTGCTCATTAAGCAGACTGGTATACTTCTGATTAACATCCATATTTAATTCTGTTTTGATGTACTTAAAATAGTAACGATGCCTGGATAATGCCAGTAACCTATTTATCTACCTAGGTAAACTTCATCCGCAACAGATGCTTTCCCCTGCATTTTCTTATACAGATAATCGATGCTGCAAAAAATAGTATTTTCTTCGTATTCATTATCGTTAGTTGTTGTTACTTTTTTGAGAGCAAAGGTACATTATTATTTCGAAACACGCAAGAAAATCGGGGAAAAGTTTTAGAAAAAGTTATCAGGAAGTATTAGGGGAGGCTGGTATCACATATTGGCTTTCATCAGAACTGAAATTCAAAGTCACACTTTTCTACGTTGCGCAACTTCTCCAGTTGCTCAGCTTTATGAGCCTTCAGTTTCTTTACCCATTCTGCCAGCTTGGGAGAAGAGCTCTTTATAACTATTGTTTCATTTACATGTACCATAAGCCTATAGTTTTATATATCGGGGCAAAAAGACTATTTCACTTGAAATTACCTCCATAATGGTTCCATTTGCCATCCCTGCGGAAAGCCGAGAGCTTTTAAGTCAATTTCGGGAAACCGAATGAACAACCATGTTATTTTGGGATAGCAATTTCAATCTTTTCTATCTCATTGAACATGAGTAGTCTCAGTTTCTTATCAAAACGATAAAGCATCATCACTTTCTTGAAGGATGAACCTTCCTTGTATAAATGTGCTGTCTTGGGCATCTTCAACAAAGGATACATATAAGCAGACAATCTGTAATAACCAATATTGTCAAGGTACTGTATGGCTTTGTTCCTATCATAAATCTGTAAACCTCGTGATTCAAGCAAATTAACGAGATTTTCTGAAGATTCAAATCGTTTTGTAAAAGGTATAAGATTTGCCATATTCAAATGTGTATAAATAAAAAACGCCTCGCACGATTTGAGCATTGTTAAGAGGCTTGGCGAGGACTGACGCTGCAAAGATACGAATAATTATTGAAATCACAAAATTTTCCGCAAGAAAAATCTCGCAAAAGTGAATATTTATGTTTAATAGTAATAATGGAAAGGGTTTAATGATATGAAACAACGCTAACACTCAATTTCCGAATACCTTTCTTACTGCATACGATGTGAAGGAAAAAGCCATCGTAACACCAGAGAATTGGTTGGAGTGGGTGCTATAAATAAAAGGTAAAATCACCATATAACCAAGGGTCTATACGCCACCTTTTCATCGTGGCATATAGACCCTTGTCGCTTCCCGTGAGGCGCAATGTGTACCAGACCTGTTAATTATAAGTAATAAAAACAAAAAATCTATCGTTTTTGTTACTTATGTGAAACAAAAGGAGTATCTTTGCGAAAAGTTTTACTCGTATGAAACAAAAAATATTAGAAAGACTAGGGTATTCCAATCGTATCGAACGCATGTTTGGACGTGGAATGATGATTGCATTGACGGGCCAGAGGCGTGTCGGCAAGAGTTGTGTGATGCGGCGAATTTATAATCACATCGCTGAGAATGAAGAAAATCACGTTATCTATATAGATAAGGAGAAAACCTCATTTGATATGATAGCCAACTATCAGGATCTGGAGGCTTATGTAGCAGCCAACATCGTTGAGGGTAAGGAAAACTATCTGTTTATTGATGAGGTGCAGGAGATTTCTGATTTCGAGAAAGCACTCCTCAGTATCCAATCGGATGATACCTGCCAGATTATGATTACCGGCAGCAACGCCAAGATGCTTTCGGGCGAACTGGCAACTCGCCTGAGAGGCAGATATATTGCTTATCGCATTAGAGGACTCTGCTATGAAGAGTTCCTGACGTTCCATGAACTGAAGGATGATGATGCTTCCTTGAACCTGTATCTGCAGTATGGCGGGCTCCCTCAGTTGCGCAATTTAGGGTTGGAAAATACCGATTTGGTAGAAGATTATCTTGACAATGTGTATAATACGATAGTACTTCGTGATATCATAGAGCGAGAAAACATCAGAAACATACCATTGTTGCGAACGCTGCTGAAGTTTGTGAGCGATAATATCGGTAAACAATTCTCAGCAACGAGTATTGTAAAATTTCTGAAAAGCCAGAACACCGAAACGTCTGCCAAGATGATTCTCACGTATTTGGAGTATTTAAGCAATGCTTTTATTATCGATCGAGTTAACAGATACGACATTCATGGCAAGCGACTTTTCGAGTTAGGCGACAAGTTCTATTTCGAAGACCTGGGAATCAGGAATCATATTATAGGTGGCAACAGGCGTTTTGATATCGAAAAGGTGATGGAGAACGCTGTATATATCCATTTGTGCAGGATGGGGTATAAAGTATATGTTGGTCAGATGTATAAGGCTGAGATTGATTTTGTTGCCGAGAAAGCGGATAGTGTGGCGTATGTGCAAGTTACCTATCTGCTGGCTTCTGAGGAAACGGTAGAGCGTGAATTCGGCAATTTGAAATTGATAAAAGACAGTCATCCCAAATACGTGATTTCTATGGATAGGCTTTACAGTCAAACCAATATTGATGGCATTAAGCACATTCATCTGCGAGATTTTCTGAAAATGACTACTTTGGTTTGATGCCATGTAGATTATGAATACTACCATATAATCAAGGGTCTATACGCCACCTTTTCATAGTGGCATATAGACCCTTGTCGTTTCCCGTGAAGTGCGGGGGGATATATGTTTGCTGGGCAACTTATACTCCTGCTCAGCTTAGGAGTTAAACAATCTGTATTTATTATGGAACTGGATAGACACATGTAATAGACTTGAAGTCATAATCGAGGAATACTCTTCCATTATGTTCGTCGCTACCACTATAATCTTTAGTAATATCAGCAGTCCAACAATACCCACCTTCGGTTTCGCCACCATTCATAACTTTCTGGTCTTCTGACAAAACCAAATCGATGTATTTAGTGTCGAGACCATCAAAGATACCATTATTTCTGACATTACCATATACTTTTGTAAGATTGCCTAAAACTACTTTTTGAAGCCCTGTACAATCTAAAAAAGCATTTCCCTCGATTTCTGTAACATCTGGGAGGGCTATGGATTTCAGCATTTTACAGTACATAAATCCTCTTGAAGGAATCTTCTTACATCCTATCAAAGTAAGGTTTATACTCCCATACCCTGCATCTTGAAGTCCGATATGTATTGCATCCAATGTTTCTTCATCCGCATCGGGAGCAAGCATGAGATTGATGTAAGTCTTGCCCGCATCCAATTCCTTCTTGACATCTTCCACAATTTGTTCGTAAGTGATACCTTCGTCAGTCAGCGAAACAACAGTAGCATCCAGTGCATAACTCTTAGCATTTTTTGTTTCTTGCGTGAATTTATAAGTTGCCAAAGGAACTTCCCCATATTTCACATCGACTCTGGAATTTGTTACAAAATTACCATATAAATAGGCATTGCCATTTTCATCAGATGTAAGGGCATAATTTTGATCCCATTTCATATCGCTGCTGCCCGCAGGAGTGAAATATTCGGTATCAACTGTTATTTGCTTATTTGGCATAGTTGCAATGCGGAGTCGTGAATAGTTGCGTGTTGCCTCGGCAAAAGATACATTTATACCATTACCAGTGATTATAGCATTTCCCTCGATATATTCATCTGTTCCAGGATCCTTACCTTCTTTCAAAACTAATTTGCCGGCTTCCCATTTGTAATTAGGGGCATAATATACATGAGGTATGTATGCAGGGTCTCCTTCCCGATAAACCAATTCACCACTTGTCAATTCCCAACTCTTGCCATTATATGTAAAGGTTGCATTATGTCTTCCATAAGAGGTATTGTCTATCTCCAGAAGCAACTCATCTCCTTCAGCCCATGAAGTCTTGCCTTCATCAGGTGTACCAATAGCACGAGTCTGTGAATCTCCGAATACCGGAAATTCACCAACAACCAACTGTACGTTGCTCTTGCCTGTTGTTGCGGTTGTTTCTTCTATATCACTTGTGCATGACGCCATTACTATAGTAACGACTGCCAGCATGATGTATTGAAATATCTTTTTCATATTCTTTCCTCCAATTATTTGAGTTCATCTTCGTTTGTCCAACCAGTCATATTATCTACGCTGATTCGGGTCAGTTCCACTTTGTCTTTTCCTACATCGAGTTTGTAGGTGTAGCGTTTACCCTCTTCAAAGTCCGTTTGTGATTTTAGCTTTGACACAAAGTTTTTCTCACCTATTGAGAATTTTAAGAATTCCTTGTCTGTTCCCACCGTTCCAGGCACTATGATGGCAGAGAAGGTTTTCACTTCACCATCTTCTGTCTTACAGGCATCCACCAACTTAGCCTCTTGATAATTGGAAGTGTCCATTTTCCATCCATTTTTATCGTCTGGCAATTTAAAATACGCTCCACTGCAAGGTGAGCAAATTTTTGGGCTACTTATGTCCAAATTAGGATAATCTGCAGTACCAACATGATACATGATTGTAACCAAAGACATACGATGCTTCATTGGAATCGTTACATAACCATAAGGAGAACCGTACCAATGACCATTTATTAAATCGGCAGACTTCAAATCTTTTGGTGAGCTTTGATTTGTTGGCAATTCATATACCAAATGAAATGGATCATAATCATCCGATGATGGATATACAGCTAATATAAAATGTTTGTCGACTTCATCTAACCAACGAAAACTTCCACTGCGAGACCATTCGTTTGTTGCACTATTAAAAGAAAGAATAGCCGTACTACCAGCAACGAAATCAGTAAATGTCCCTACTTTCAGTTTATCTTTGTCCTCCCAACTGTCACCATGTCCTAAAGTATTGACACGAGTCTGCATACCTCCAACAGAGAAAGTGGCATTGATTTCCTGCCCTTTCAGCGTTGGAGCCATATCTTCATTTTGCGTACATGCTGTAAAGCCCATAGCCATAAGGCCCATTACCGCATAGGAAATTCTTTGTTTTATCGTCTTCATAATCTTCAGTTTTTTATTGTTAGTGAGTTAGTGAGCGGCCAAGCTCACTAACCCTGTATTCCCTATTTTCAGTACCTTATTTATCATTACAAAGCTATATCTGCGTCTAAATCACTTGAATCACCATTTCCCCAAGGAACTATATTAGCATTTTCTATAGTAATCCCAGTATTTTTAACAGTTATGTTGTATGTATATTTTTTGCCACCTTCAAATTGTCCATTGGTGGATGGTGTTATAGGGGTTGTGTATTTTACTTCGCTATCATTCAACAACAAGTAAATCTCTATATCCATTTTATTGCTTTCAAGGCTTTGCGGCAACATGATATAAGCAAAACTTTCTTCGCTTTCAAAAGGTACATCATAAAAATTACGGATAATAGGCCCTCTGTCACCAGCAGTTTCAACCGAACCTGTTCTTGTGTCAAATTTACCGGATCTAAATATTCCTTTCAACTCTAAGCGATTGAATTTATAATTGTTATATTTGACACCCTGCCCTGGTTTAATTTTGAATTCAACCAAACTCATACAATGCTTAAAGCGATGTTCGATATCTGTAAAATTCACAATTGGAGATGCTTTGCTTGCAGTAGCTCCTGAGGCAAAAAGTACATCAGCCATACAAGGTTGGTTTTCTTCTACCTCAGCCATATTCCAATCCATTTTACCATCAGTTAAGGATTCGCTATAAGGATAGTATGCACTAAATGTTGTCTCTTTGTTGTCCTTGAAATAGATGATGTTGTTATTGTCTGCAGCTTCAAAAGTACCATCCCCATTTGTTGTTACATACTTTTTGTTGTCTCCTGTTGTATTGCCAGAAGATGTGGCATATACGCCAATGGCATCATTCTTAGACCATGTATCGTCAGTGGTGGCACGTGTGATGTTTTTAACAATGTCCGCCTGTACGGTAGCAGCAACAGGACCATTGTTGCCGATACCGTCTTCTTCGTTAGCGCAAGCTGCAAACAGCAATGCTGCGGCAGCAATGTATAAGAATCTAAATTTCTTCATATATCTTGTTATTTAAGAGTTGTTATTGTGCTATATGTTCATTATTGTCTCCTGCCTCTGTCCAAGGCTTAATGGTTCCAGAAATATCAACGGCAGAACGACTCAATTTTACTACTGTATAGTGGTATCTTTTTCCACCCTCAAGTTTTACAGGCATTGTCCATACGAAAGGAGCGTCGTAACCATTCTTGAGGTCAAACTCTATCACTCGGCTTGCTTCTTCTGTAGGGAGCAGGATTGCCTCATACAGCTTGCCAACTTCGGTAGTTTTCATCGTGATGTCCGCAGGAGTTTCTTCACCAGAGATAGTACCATCCACAAGATTGAAAGTGGCTTTGGTATTCTGACCTTTCACTGTCACAGTCATTTTCTTAAGGTCTTCTTGCGTGAGACCGTTACCTGGTTGAACATCCAAAATAAGATTGCTTAACTTATGAAAGAACTTCAAGTCAACCTGTGGCGTAGCTTTGTTGCAGCCTTCTGTCTTGGCATACATGAAGTCGATAGTTTCTTGTTTCGTTTGGTCTGTTACATCTAGTGCTACCTTGTAGTCATTGACAGTGGTCTGTGGATAGTAAGAATAGAAGTCCACATCTCCATCTATCGGGAAGAAAATAGTCTTACCTCCAGAAACAGGTGAAAAGGCTATACTTCCATTTGACTGATAGCAAACATTGTCAACACCCTCTTTGATTACATCCGCAGAGAGTGTCTTGCCTGCTTCTGTCATGAAGATACCAATCTTATCACCATTAGCCCAAGCTACACCAGCAGCACGGGTGTTTACGCTAATACCACCAGTAAACTGCACGGCTACCTTATCGTTCTGGGTTGAAGGTACGGTGTCTTCTGTACTGCATGAAACCATTGCACCTGCCAAGAGTGCAAGGGCGAAAAACTTCGTCATCTTTTTCATTTTATCAATATTTTAAAAGTTATTATTATTTTATTTCTACTTCATTGTTGAGGTTCGTCCAACCGTTGATGGTAGCTTCCAGATTCATCTTTGGCTGCATTTGGTTGTAGTTGAGTCGCAACTCATACTTTCCTCCAACCTTCATCGCAGGGGCGGTGATGTCATACTCCTGCAAGGTCTCGTTAGGAAGCAAGAGGCGGAGATAAACATGAGAGGCGGAACTTCCCTGTATGGTCGGCATCAGCCGGATGACTTCCGATTTCAGGGTTGACTCAGTAGCCAAGATAGTAGGTATTACTACTTCCGTTGGCTCTATGCTCGGCAATCCATATTCTCCATCACTGTTCTTCTGTGTAGGGAACAGACACCAGGCTGCATCTAATGCCTTACCACTCATCTCTGTGCCTTTCGGCACATTCTCAATGATGACGGTCAGTTCCGGAAGCACGCTCTTCATAGGGTTTTGCACCACATAGCTACCTTCCTTGTTATCTATCCTTACATCGGCAACTCCGAAATAGGCATTATGCTTCACATCTTTAGGATTGGTCAAACCTATCTGGATATTGTTCCAGTTGGTCAAAGACCGGGTCTGGTCAGTGGTGAAGAATGGCTCTATGAGATTGGTAATAGCCAATATCTGATAATGCCCTTCAGGAAGAGCGAAGCGTTGGCTTGCTACCTCCTGTGCACTACCACCATGTTTTTCCTCTACAAGCGAACCGTCATCGGCATTGAATATCCAGAGCTTCACGTCCTTCACATCCGTGCCTTGGTCGGCTTCATCTGCCCAGGTGAGCGATACTGACAAACCACCCTCATCCTCACCATCATGAACATCATGGTCGCAACTTGCCAACAGGCATGGGACGCATAACAGCACCCATAACCAAATATTAAATCTTCTTTTTGCTTTCATTCTCTATCTTGTTTTAGGAGTTACGGATGATGATTGGTAAAAGGCAAGTTGATTCCTAATCTTATGCCACTTTCCCACAAGAAGTTGTTCTTATGCAGATGCTCCGGCATTCCATCCATACGTTCGCCAGTAAGACGGGTCAGACCGGAATAGATGCCCAATTTCAGACATGAAGTCAGTTGATAGCCCACCTGCAAGTCTGCACCATAACCCAAATGCCAGTTGGTAGAACCTTTCATCACTTTGGCTTCATCGGCTATAGTCTGGATATCAGCCTTGGTCGTTACTGCATATATATGAGGTGAAACAGCCAAATCCCATCGGCTGTTAGCTGTTTGATGGAACAGTCCAAGGAGATGAACGTTCACTCTTGCCCCATATTGTCCCATTCTGACATGGCTTTTCAGATTGGCATATTTCCAACTGTCCATGCCCAGGACACCTGCCTTGTAAAGCACACCGTCGCTACCCAACCAATAGTTACGTTCTACGCAGCAGTCTTGTGCAGACAAGTTCATTTCTCCATACTTAGCAGATAACTCTGCCGAGAATATGGAGTTAAAACGATAGCCGCCATATAAGCCAGCAGCCCAACCGAGGTGCGTCTTGTCATGTCCGAAGCTTGAGAAGGTAGAGAAGCCGAAAGGCATTCCACCCTCTACTCCTATATACCAGCCTTGCTGCCCGGTCTTTCCATCTTCTTTTACTTCTGCTTTCGCGAAAGAAAATGGAAGAATAAAAGCAAGTGCTGCGACCAGTAATCTTTCTTTTCCAATTAAGTAATTTCTCATATTGATCTTTTTTTTTGTTAAAATTACGCTAAAATCTGCTGAATAGCTTAGAATGAGCGATTTATGAGTGTTTCACCTCAATGGAGGTAATGATTTAGCAACGGTTCTAATTTCTGCAATCTGCATACGTTTGCTTACCTAACAACTCTTATTAACTGCAATAATTACAACAATAACACGAAACCGCAAGGGATTTTTACAACTTTTACAGTTAAATTTCTGTAATTATATAATGTGGCATAATCGTAATCACAGAAAAAAATGTATTTTTGTAGGCAAGAATCATATAAAAACAAGACCCGATAGCTTGACGAATCAGAGGCTACCGGGAATCAACGCTACAAAGATAGTGTTTTTTCTTGTTACAACCAAGTAAATGGACGATTTTTTATGGAATATTTAGAATTTGAGCGAATCTTGTCTGCCAAACGAATGCAGAGATATAAGGATGCTGCGAATGGTGACACTCGCAAGGCTATGGCTTTGTATCGCTACAACTTACGTTTGTCGCAGGAGATGTTTACGATAGTTAGCTGCTTTGAAGTGGCATTGCGTAATGCGATTGATAGTCTTTTGGTGCCGACCTTGGGAGAGAATTGGCTGAAAGATTCTGTTCAAGACAATGGAATATTCTCCAATGGACGCATGAACGAGACAAGGAAAATCATAGAAAAGGCATACAACCGATTGAATAGACAAGGCATATACTCTCATTCCAAACTGATTGCAGAAATGGAATTTGGTGTTTGGAAATATATGTATTCCTCACTACAATATCGTGTGACAGGACAATGTCTGCTAAGGGCATTCCCTAACAAACCTCGTTCGTCAGCTGCGATTCAATACAACAACACATACATATTCAATGAACTTGACAAGGTGAACAGTTTGAGAAACAGAATTGCACACCATGAACCTATCTGTTTCAGACTTCATGCATCGGAAATTGACACAAGTTACATCGTCAATGAATACCAGAAAATTCAGACTTTATTCTCTTGGATGGGAATTGATTCTCGCTCAATGTTGTATGGGCTCGACCATGTGCAGAGTGTTTGTTCCAAAATCAATGCCTTAAAATAATTCATATTTACATTCTTTAACCAAATTTCGTGCAGTCATCAAGCCGTTGGTGTATCTATATCAAAATAGATAGTACGAAACAATTCGCTCATGGCTTCGAATATAACAACATTAGTAGAAAAAGCAAAACTAGGTGACGCTGACGCTTTCAGCACATTATACCAGATGTATTATCCTAAGATGAAAGGGATATGCATCAATATTCTTAGAGAGGACAAGGCTGTCGTTGATGACCTTGTCCAAGATGCTTTTGTACTTGCGTTTGTTTCGTTGAAAGACTTGAAAAATACTCATAGGTTTAGTCAATGGCTTACAAGTATCACCACTAACCTTGTCTTGAAATATCAGGAGAAAGGTAAGAAGTACAATTTCATTTCCTTGTCTGAAATAGAGGAAGATTTTAGTATCGTGTTGGAAAATGACAGTGCTTCCCAGCAATCAATTCAGTATGAGGAAATCATGTCGGCAATAGACAATTTGCCAGAAGGGTATAAGAAAATATTCAATATGTCCGTATTGGATGGCTTATCACATCGAGAAATCGGAGAATTGCTTGATATTGCCCCACATAGTTCTTCCTCACAATTGGCAAGGGCAAAGGCAATGTTGCGAAATACATTGTTTCCAAGGGCTATGCTTCTCATCGCATTGGCGTTGATAGTCATTCCTGTATATAGATATTTTACAGCAAAGAAGAAACTCGTTTCTAAAAATGATGTGAATATAGTTAGAACCCGAAAGCCAAGTAAAGGCATTACGCCTATGCAAAAGAAACCTAATGTTTCTGTTAGTAGTGCGCAAAATGCTGTTTTATGCTCTAATTATCTAAGTGTTCAACATGGAAAGAACACTGTAATAACTGTTAGTGATTCTATTAAGGCTGGTCAAAATGTTATTGTCGAAATATCCGATTCTTTGCAGGAGAGCCAACATTTTTTGGCAGATAACAAGCGAGATAGTATCATCATAAAAGATTCTGTCTATACACCTATTCCAAATGAGGAAAAATGGATTGCAGGTGATACAAGGACGCACAAGAAAAGTAAATGGCAATTGCTTGCAGCAGGTTCTTTGGGTACTACTCTTGCACAAAACGTCTATAAGATTATAGCAGGCAGCGGTGATGATATAACGAGTGAACAACCATCAGAAAAGAGCTTTACGACATGGGAAGAGTATGCGGAATATCTACATCGCTTAACTCCAATAGACCATACGGCTGAAAATGTTGCCATGATGGATATTGCCGATAACAACAAGGGTAAAATTGAAGAGGCAGAACATCATGACAAACCTATAACATTAGGATTGGCTGTGAACAAGAATATTGGAAAGCATTGGAGTTTGGAAACAGGACTCCAATACTCTTACTTGAAATCATACTTCACCTTAGGTACAGGCGATTACCGTGTTGACAAGGAACAAAAGTTACATTACATCGGTATTCCTGTCAAGCTCTCATACCAATTCATGAGGTACAAGAGGCTGTCAGCTTATGGTTCAGCAGGAGCAAGCATTCAGATACCATTATATGGAAAGACTTATGCAGATTATATAGTAGGAGGAAAGTCTGGCTATACAACGGATTGGAAGACAACATCTTCAATGCAGTGGACTGTTAACACAAACATTGGAATACAATATCAATTTGCACCAAAGCTGACTTTATTTGTTGAGCCTACGCTGAATTGGTATATTCCGAATGGAAGTGCTGTCAAGAATGCTTGGACAGAACGTCCATTTACCTTGACTGTGCCTTTCGGCATTAGGTTCTCTTGGTAAAAAAGTCTCATTTTGCGTGCAGTCTTTATGAACTTTCTGTATCTATATTTACAGAAAGTTCAAAAAAATAAGATACATGCAAAAAAGACATACAGACAGGAAGATGTATTTCCGTGACTTGGAGATAACATCTAAGGAGTTTTACATCAGTTACTTGTCAGATTTCACGGAACTGACATCAAAGAGTAGAATCTTGGAGGTTGGCTGTGGCGAAGGAGGAAACTTAGTTCCCTTTGCACAGTTGGGCTGCAAGGTGACAGGCATAGATGTTGCGGAATGCAGAATCAAAGATGCTAAGGCATACTTTTCTGAGATCTGTAATCATGCAACATTTGTATGCTGTGATTTCATGCAATATCCTGTTCCATGTAATGAAGAGGATAAATATGATGTAATACTATTGCATGATGTGATAGAACACGTTCCGACAAAAGAACTTTTTCTTGTACACCTAAGAAAATTTCTGAAAACAAAAGGTGTGCTGTTTGTCGGATTTCCAGCATGGCAGATGCCTTTTGGGGGACATCAACAGATTTGCAGAAGCAAACTTTGCTCCCATCTTCCATTCATTCACTTGTTGTCAAACCCTTTATACAAGTTGTTGCTAAAAACATGCAATGAAGAGAAAGGAACAATAAATGAACTTATGAGCATAAAAGATTGCCGAACAAGTATAGAGTTGTTTGAAAGACTCATACACCAATGTGGCTTTTCGGTAACTGACCAAAAACTTTGGTTCATCAATCCTCATTACAAGCAGAAGTTCCATCTTACCCCACGGCTCTTGCCTCATTGGGTCTGGAGAGTGAAGTATATCAGAAATTTCTTCACCACTTCATGCTGGTATGTATTAAGCATCGGTAATAAAGAGAAATTTTAAAGGAAAGTTATATCGTAAAACTTGATAATCCATGAGGGCGCTAAGCGTACCCTCATAGATTTTTATAATCTTAGACTTTTCTCCATTGAAAACAAATGTAACTTTAGGTTATTCCATTGCTCTTTGAACCATTCAACAATAGGCTGTCTATTGACATATAAAAACAATTGGTTAGGCTTGGTAGAATCAGCGAACACCTTGATTTCTGCATTCTCCACTTTGAACTTTCTTCTGTGTTCCTCGGAATAGAGTGAACCGCTAAAGTTGAGTGCCTTTCCGGTCAGAAGCACTCCGATTTGCTCGATGGAGAAGCCAATCTTCCTGCACAGGTCTTCCATTTGCAAGCGTGCATCCAACATAGGGAACCAACGCTTGGCTTTGCGGATGATGTCGTTGAGTAAAGAAACCTCTTCTGTGTGCTTGCTCTCTAAATTCGCAACCTCCGATTGGTGCTTCTGCCGCATCTCGCCAAGTTGTTGACTGTGGCTGTCCTCCATTCGCTGCATTTTCTCATGGAGTTCGTCAATGTATTGCTCTCGGTCTGTCACAAGCTCGCACAACTTTCGGTTGTGTTGCTCCACCTCTTTCAATTTTCCACTGCCCAAAAGAGAACCAATCTTCGATACAAGGGCTCTCTTGGCTTCCGTCTTGGCTGCCTGTAGTTTCTCCGTGTTGATTTCGCTCTTGGTCTGTTTGAGCAGTCGCTCCGCTTCCTCCACATCAGATTGCAACAGCTTCATACAGTTCTGAAGTCTGTCCGTCTCTCGCTTGATATTGCGGTAATACTGTGCCGTGGTGGTATGCCTCGCATCCGATCCACGGACACCTCGCTTCAAGCCATACTTGCCCATGGCTTCCGCATAACTGTCGTGATAGCCAACCATCTTGTCACGGTTGAGCACATCATCGGCACACAGCCTCACGGCATTGGCTTTCTTGCGGTATGTCCGCTTGCCTTCTTCCGCTGTCTTGTTCTTCGCCTTTCTCCGCTCGCCTGTCACTATCGGAACGATGGAGGCGTGGAGGTGCGGCGTGTGCTCATCCATGTGGAGAACCACCGACACGACATTCTCCTTGCCGAATGTGTCCTGCAACCACTTCAAGCTGTCGTTGCACCAATCGTCAAGCTGACCATTGGCTGCGATGTTCATCATGTCCTCGTGCGTTCCAGACAGCACGGTTCTAATCACCCTCACCTGGTCATTGGTTATCTTGCGCTTGATGCCTGCCGTCTTGATGCGGTGGGCGATGGCTTCGTCACGACCATACACACCGCTCGGCATCTTGACAAGCTCACGGTTGAGGTGTGTTCTTGTCGGGTCGGCGTTGTCGGGTATCACCTTGCGCTCGATGTGGTCTGATTCCCTTGCGTCCGAGCTGCCCTTTGCCTTCTTGAAATCCAAACTGAAATGTCCCATAATAAACTTGTTTTTGAGTTATACAATTCCGCTTGCCGCATTGCGCCCTGCGCATGACTCACGGGGTTTCAAAAGGGGATGCCCCTTTTGCTCAATGGGTGTTTTTAGCGGTGGTGTGCCACTGCGTCAAGAAAACGCCCTATTGAGCTATGGCTTTTCCGTTCAGAATAGCCATTGGGGCAGGAACCGCCTATATGCCCAAGGCTGCGCCTCTCTTTCGAGGTGGAACGGTTTGCTTAACAGGCTGTACTTGGTGTACAGACTGTTTGGATTTAACTCCGCACAGATAGTCGTTCAAGTCTTTGTACTCACAGTACAAGTGAGATGCATCCCTCACACGGTAGCCGAGGGCGTTCTCGATGGCAAGCGTTGCCTTCCGCCCTGCATCATCGTTGTCGAGCAGACAACTGATGCGCTCGTAGCCGTAGAGTGCGTCAACAGCCTTGTCCACATTGCTTGTGGAGTTGAGTACCACATAGTCCTGCGCTTCCAATGATGGACAAGACGGAAACTTCCACAAGCGCAGCGAGAGAAAGGAGAGGTAGTCCATCATACCCTCGAACACGTAGCAGGTGTATCTTGGCTCGCCTTGCTGTCGGATATGGGTGATGTCCTTGGGTGACATGCAGCCCTTGAAGAATAGGTTGCGCACCTCGTAACCGCCCGACTTGTTCTTGAAACCGATGGCGAAGTAGCTTTTGCCACCATGCGAGAAGTGGAGTTCCACACATTCCTTTCTGGCAATATGCAGGTTAATCTTACGCTCGCTCAGATAGCGCAGGAGTGCAGGATGGTTAAGTTCCCTAACCTCTAATCTCTCAAAACTCGGCTCAGAGGCTTGCTGAATGAAAGAAAAGTCGGTCGGGCGGACATGGAGTGCTTGCTTCTCCAGCTTGTCCAAGAGATATGGCAAGCTATCTGATGCGTAGAGGTATGACGCAAGGGTGATGATGTTGCCGCCCTTGCCCACTCCGAAATCGAACCAACTGTTCATCGTAGTGTTCACTTTGAAAGATGCCTCACTCTCGTTTCTCAATGGTGACTTGTACCAAAGGTTTGCGCCCTGCTGCTTGACAGGGCGGTGTCCCAAACTTTGCAGGTAGTCTGCAATCTTGATTTGCTTTGCTTCTTGAATGTTCATGTTTTACTGTGGATTAAGTGGTGTATGTATTTCTGATGAATTGTTGAAAATAGTATGTATTGGTATGATAACCAAAGGCTTATCTTCTCAACAAACTCTCAACAAATGGTTCTTTTCA
>ERZ791731.533-NODE-533-length-20446-cov-3.84542_pt1 | contig 20446 bp, 8 predicted proteins | sample MGYA00509954_ERZ791731 | MGnify/ENA primary metagenome ERZ791731 (study PRJEB30046, sample SAMN00715134) | human gut metagenome | study: EMG produced TPA metagenomics assembly of the A metagenome-wide association study of gut microbiota in type 2...
ACCGGGAGCCGTAGACAAAGGCATGATTGCTGAAATCAAACCAAACGGCACTGACAAGGTTAAAGCTTACTCTATCGACTTGAAAGACTATGTAGAATTTGGTCTGAACGAAGAGGATGCTCCACGTGCCAGCTGGGCAAGATATATTTTCGGTGTATGCCGTGAAATGATTAAACGTGGCGTTGACGTGAAGGGATTCAATACTGCTTTTGCAGGTGATGTGCCTCTGGGTGCAGGTATGTCTTCTTCTGCTGCTTTGGAAAGTACGTATGCTTTCGCATTGAACGAACTGTTCGGTGAAAACAAAATAGATAAATTTGAATTGGCGAAAGTTGGTCAGGCAACAGAACATAATTACTGTGGCGTGAACTGCGGTATCATGGACCAGTTTGCTTCCGTATTTGGTAAAGCAGGCAGCTTGATTCGTTTGGATTGCCGTTCACTGGAATATCAGTATTTCCCGTTCCATCCGGAAGGTTATCGTCTGGTTTTGATGGATTCAGTGGTGAAACACGAATTGGCTTCTTCTGCTTACAACAAGCGTCGTCAAAGCTGTGAGGCTGCTGTTGCCGCTATCCAGAAGAAACATCCGCACGTAGAATTCCTCCGCGACTGTACTATGGAAATGCTGAAAGAGGCAAAAGCTGACATTAGTGACGAAGATTATATGCGTGCAGAATACGTAATCGAAGAAATCCAACGCGTACTCGATGTTTGCGACGCTTTGGAAAAAGATGATTACGAAACTGTAGGTCAGAAGATGTATGAAACTCATCACGGTATGAGCAAACTGTACGAAGTAAGCTGCGAAGAACTCGACTTCCTGAATGACTGCGCTAAAGAATATGGTGTGACCGGTTCACGCGTTATGGGTGGTGGTTTCGGTGGTTGTACAATCAACCTTGTCAAGAACGAATTGTATGACAACTTCGTTGAAAAGACAAAAGCTGCTTTCAAAGCTAAATTCGGCAGAAGCCCGAAAGTGTATGACGTAGTAATCGGTGACGGTTCCCGTAGACTGGAATAAGAGATTATTCAAGATTAGATAATTAAAAGGGCAACTTCCATCACGGAAGCCGCCCTTACTTTCTCAAATTAACAAAAACCTAAAACCTATTATCTATTTGATTTAACTACCCCAAATCCTTATTATTCTTTTTACTGTTTACTGTACGCCTTCTGTCGTCATCTGTATTCTTTTCATCGTACCGTCCTCGTTATAGTACAAACGGTCGATACAAACAGAACGGCGGAAACTACCACCTGCGGTATTGATGCCGCCATTGTGGTAAATGAAATACCAGTCTCCCTTAAATTCAATGATAGCCTGATGGTTGGTGTTGGAGTTTCCGGCAAGTTCATTCAAGATACCTTTATATTCCCAGGAACCTGTGATACTACGGCTCATTGCATAGCAAATCTTTTCGGGAAACTCCGAAGCGTAAGAGAGGTAATACCAGTCTCCACGTTTATGTATCCAAGGGGCTTCCGTGAAACGGGGAAGATTAATAGGAATAATCGGACCGTCCAGTTCAATCATGTTCTTTTTCAGTTTGGCATAATAACACTGGGTATTTCCCCAACAGAGATATGCCTGACCATCATCATCAATGAAGACTGTCGGGTCAATGTCGTCCCACCGGATTTTAGTATATTCGGTAGTCATGTCATTGGTGACCAATGCAGAACCGCGTGCGTCAGTAAAAGGACCTATCGGCGAATCAGAGACGGCTACACCGATAGATTTACCGGGAATTGTACCATGTTCTACTGTGACATACCAGTAGAATTTGCCGTCGCGTTCAATTACCTGGCTTGCCCAGGCTTCTCCTTTTGCCCAGCTGAAGTCTTTTGCCTTTAAGGGAACAGGATGTTCCGTCCATGTTTTCATGTCGGGAGAGGAAAAGACACACCATTCATTCAGCAGGTAATGCTCTTTGGGTGGGGGACATTCATCGTGTCCGGCATAGATATAGACTTTTCCGTCATATACCATAGCGCCCGGGTCTGCTGTATATTTATATTTAATGATGGGATTGCCGTTGGCTACAAAAGTAGTGTCATTCTGCGCTGACAGCCCGGAAAAGGCTGTCAGTGCGAATGAGAATACAACGAATCTAATCTTATTTATCATTTCTTCGTGAATTTATAAACCGCAAAGGTAGCCGGTTCCAGTTCGGTGGTAAAGACTGTGCCTTCAATGGATACCGGAGTTTCCTGTGGAGTGATGGCAAAAGGTTGTTCAAGGGTATTATCCTTGTCCAAATCAAGTGAACGAAGTTTGATGCAACGGCCATTAGTCAGTACATCCTGTTTCTTCAAGCCCTCAAAGTTCAATGAAACCGGTTGGGACGTGCCGGAAGTATTGGCTACTTTTACTATCAGCTCATTCTTGTCCTTATCGTAAACGGCACTTGCGAAAAGCCCGTTCTGTCCTTCGGCACCTGTCACGTTTTTCTTGTTCATGGTAAGCGGAAGTACATTCGTTCCCTTGTTTTGGGCATATAGTTGCTGAACATAATAGCTAGTGGTACGCACAGAATTCAGGTTATCAAACCAAATCATGTCGGGACGCCATTGCCATCCTTCCACATGAGCGAAAAGAGGAGCATAGGTGGCCATATGGACAATATCGGCGTTACGTTCCAATCCGGTCATGAATGCGGCTTCAAGCAAAGCGGCGTTGAAATGATTCCATTTCTTACCTTTCCCGTGGCAGGCATATTCACCGGCAAATACTTTCGGGCCTTTACGGTCATAGTTATCATAACGTGCGCCTTGTGCCAGAAACCAACTTTCGGGACGATAGAAATGTTCGTCTACCAGGTCGGCTTTCAGACGTTTCATTTCAGGCCACAGGTAATCAAATTCTTTCCCTTCGGAGTTCGGGCCGGAACTACCTACAATCTTCATGTCCGGGTACGATTTACGGATAGCTTTGATAAACGGTTCGAGACGTTCAGGATATTCTTTACCCCATTGTTCGTTACCAATTCCAATAAACTTCAGATTAAAGGGAGCCGGATGTCCCATATCGGCACGTACTTTTCCCCAAGTCGTATTTACATCACCATTGGCGAATTCTATCAGGTCAAGCGCATCCTGGATATAGTGATCCAGGTCGCATACTGCTACGTGCGCTTTCGGGTCATCATTCTGATATTGGCAAGACAGACCGCAGTTCAGAATCGGCAGAGGTTCTGCTCCCATTTCTTCGGAGAGCAGGAAGTATTCATAGAATCCCAGTCCGTAGCTTTGGTAATAATCCGGGAAGAAACGATGAGTGAAAGTGTATTGCCAACGATTCTCGTTCAAAGGGCGGTTTTCTACCGGACCTACGGATTTCTTCCAGTCATAACGGGTTTCCAGGTCTGTACCTTCTACAATACAGCCACCGGGGAATCGGAAAACTCCCGGATGAATATCCGCCAAAACCTGTGCCAAGTCTTTGCGAAGTCCGTTTTCATGTCCTTTCCAAGTGTCTACAGGGAAAAGAGAAATGTGTTCCAAATCTACGGTTCCTTTGGAAGTAAGGAAAATGCGGAGCGTGGATTTAGGATTGGTAACACCCGGTTTCAGGATAACCTGATATTTTTTCCATTCTTTTGAATCGACTGTAAGATTCTGTGTAGCGAAAGACTGGCGTTCGCCCATAGATTTGGTATCAACAAGTTCTATCCTCAATGTTTCCTTTGTTCCTCCTTGCGGCAAACGTGCCCAGACAGAGAAGCGGTATTCCTCGCCTTTCTTGACACCGATGCCAAAGAAACCTTCGTTATCCAATCCGGTATGCTTATGTGCGTGTCCGGGGTCGGAAAGGCGCACGTAATGCGGATTGCGTTCAAAAGGACCGTCGTCCATCAATGATACTTTGCCGTAGGTATTCCATCCCATCAGGTGTTGGGGAAATTCGAATGAGCGGTTCTTTACCAGTTCTGCGTAAAGTCCACCATCGGCAGCATAGTTGATGTCCTCAAAAAAAAGTCCATACATTGTGGGTTGGATTTCCACACCCAGCTTCTTCGTTTGTATCACCAACTCATTGGTTTGCGCATGAAGTGCCATGCCGGTAGATAAGGCTAATACAGCCAATAAATTTGTGTATCTTCTCATGGTTTTCAATATAAAATTATATATGATTATTTGATTCTTTTTCCCCAGACAGAACGTCCCCGGCTATCGAGTCCGGTAAAGAGAATGGTTTCCGTTTCATTCTCCCAATCGTGTCCTGCAAAGATAATCAGATTCTTAATTTCCTCTTTGCCCAATCTTACCATTAATAGATGTTTTTCGGTCAAAAAGGACCAATTTCCATTCATTGGTACAATTTTCCATTCATCGTCCGTTATATCCCCTTTGCAGGTTCCGTCTTTTAATAAACTGATGCGGGTCGAAAGATTCCATTCACCCTCTTTCAGTTCACCTTCACCCCAGAGGATTTGTCCGGCTTCCAGTTGACGTTCGTACTTGGGTTCCTGTACACGGATTATTTCCCACTCTCCGACCAAATCGGCTTTGGTAAATTTACGTGAAGGAGTTCCCGCGTATCTTTCAGGAGAGACAACCGGCCATCCGTCCGGTGTAAAAAACAACTGGCGGACGTGTAATACCATCATTTGATTATGCGGGGAAAGACGTCCCTGATGGGCCATGAAATAATTGCCTTCGCCATCGGAGAATACACTGCAATGTGCAGTACCCGCCCATCCGGGATGATTCTCAAAACGATAGGGAGCCGTCAGTATCGGAAAGTTATTGGTCGTATCTTTCACCGCTTTACCAAAGTAATCATGGAATAAGTCTTCCGCCGCTTCCGAACGGCTGACACGTACATTATAGGTAGTCATCAGCGGATCATAAGAAGTGAACAGATAATATTGCTTCAAGCCCGGATGATACATTATTTCAGGGGCTTCAAGATTATCTTTCCGATAATTGGCACGACGTTCCACCAAATGTCCCAAGTCTCCTTCGTTCTGTGTTAATCCGGTTTCAGGATTCAGCTCTACGCAGTATAATCCGCCGAAGAAAGAACCGTAATGCATCCACCATTTTCCGGTAGCCTCATCAACAATGACACTTGGGTCTATGGCATTCATGGCGGTGGAATCATCTGTTTTCACCGTACAACCGATTTGCTTCCAAGGGCCTTCGGGAGAATCGGATTCTGCAAGACCGATATAGGAAGCCTTGCGTCCGAAAGCGGATACACAATAGTACAGGCGATATTTATCCTTATAGGGTATGATATAGGGAGCCCAAATGTTTGTAGCCCCATGTCCGCCGGCATGAGTCTGTACCCACTGAACCGCTTCTTCGGGGATTTCAGGAAGAGCCCATCCTAAAAATTCCCAATGTACCAGATCTTTGGAGCGACGCATCTGGATATATCCCAAAGGAACGCCTTTTTCTTTAGCTTCCTCCCGGTTCTTGCCAAAAATGGCGTCGGTGGAATACATATAATAATAGTCGCCCAGCTTGCGACAGGACGGGTCGTGCACATTATAGGTTCCCCAGTGGCGGTAATCTTCCATTTTGGCTACTGACAAATAATTATCATCCCAAGGATTCGCGGATGGGGTCGGGCAAAACACAGCAGAGGTACAGCTTGTCAACAAGCTACCTGCTACAAAAAAAAGGGATATAAACAAGTCTTTCATAACATTAGTGATTCTTTTGTCAATCATGTCACAAAAATACGCCCCGTTTCTCCTATTGAAGGTGGACATACGAACATGATTGGTGGATAATCCGATAACCTGCCCAAAAGAGGTCCTCTTCCGCTTTTGCGATTTGAGATTATCTTTTAACTTTGCCACTATTAATACGTACAAATATGAAAAGACACCTACCCACACTCCTTATTATATATAGCGTTTTGTTTTTTGCCGGATGGAAGAGCGTGCTTGCACAGGAAGGATTCGCAAACCGATACAACATCACTTACGTGACAATGAACGAGGGATTACCTCATAATTTCATCGACGATTTATATAAAGACAGTCGTGGATTCTTGTGGATTTCCACTGCCGGAGGCGGAGTGTCACGCTACGACGGTTATGAGTTTGTGAATTACAATCCCAACACTCCTGATTGCAAATTGAAGAGTAATTTTATTATTAATGTATGCGAAGATTCAGCTCAACGTCTTTGGATGGTGTCTGAAGGAGGAACGGATATCATTGACCTGGCTACCTTGAAACCGACCGTGCCGGGGGATGCCAAAGGGGTATTGAAAAACATCTTGAATCAGCCGGCCGTGCACGTCATGAAAGATTCGAAAGGTTGCATCTGGCTGCATTGTGCCAATAAACTCAACCGTATTGTATTTAATGAAAAAGGAGATGTGGAAATGGTCTCCACGCTCGATCCCGTTGTCCTGAACGGGCCGAATATCGCTCTTCAGGATATTGACGAAGACGGTAAGATTTGGGTAGGAATCAATGGTGAAATACTTAAAGTGGATTGGGATCCACAAGGAAAACTGGCAGCTATCCCCATCGCCGAATGTCTGAAATTTGAGCCTGGAACCTATATTTCCGATTTTCTTATGAAGGAAAACGAGGTATGGATTTCCACCGACCGGGGACTGTTCCGATATAATAAAAGCGGAAATATCGTCAAACGGTATGAACACGAACCTGGCAACCCACGTTCGCTTTCGCAAAATTACCTGACCGACCTGTCTATAACCAATGACAAACAATTGATTATAGCCACCTTGCGCGGTGTAGACATCTATAATCCAATGACGGACGACTTTGAGTGTCTCGCATCCGGTGACCTTCAGAATGGAAGTTCCAATATGCTAAACAGTAATTTTATCAATTGCATACTGTCTGAGGAAGATCATATCTGGTTCGGTACCGAAACCGGTGGTATCAATATGCTGAATCCACGACGGTTGTCGATACGTAATTATCAATACAACAAGGAAAATCCGTCGAGTTTGTCTTACAATCCGGTGAATGCCATTTACGAAGACAAGTACGGCAGTTTATGGGTAGGAACTGTGGAAGGCGGGCTGAACAGGAAAGAGCATGGCAGCGAAAAGTTTACTCATTTCACCCGTGACCGTGGTGGACTAAGCCATAATTCCGTCAGTGCGTTAACAGCTAGTCCAGATGATCACCTCTGGATAGGGACTTGGGGTGGAGGCATCAATCTCCTCGACCTGAAAGTTCCCCGACAAGTGCTGAAAGTCATTTCTTCCCAAACAAACAGCGGATTTCCAATCGACTTTGTCGGTTCGTTGACATATGATCCTATTAATAAAGGTATATGGATTGGCGCCAATCAAGGGCTTTACTTTTACGAACCGGAAACCGGAGCAATCAGTGCTCCTCTGGCAGACAGAGTGGCGGAGAATATTCATGGTTGCATCGGTTCTATTATTGATAAAGAAGGAAAGCTCTGGATTGGGTGTATGGAAGGAGTATATATCATCGACCTTCATTCCCGTTCAGCCGCAGGGGAGTTCGAATACAGGCATTTAAACTACAAACTGGACGATCCCGACTCTCGTCTGATTGAAAAAATCACCTGTTTTTATGAGACAAAGGACGGCACACTCTGGCTGGGGAGTAACGGATATGGCATTTACAAACGGGCCACTAACGAGCAGGGAAAGGAAGTATTTGTATCTTACAGCACTCCCCAGGGATTGTCAAACAACAGTGTGCGTGGAATATTAGAAGATGGCAACGGGCATCTGTGGATTGGTACAAACAATGGCCTTTCCTGCTATCATCCGGAAGAGAACCGGTTTATCAATTATACTTTGCAGGATGGGCTGATCGACACTCAGTTTTACTGGAACGCTTCTTGCCGTTCGACACAAGGCTTACTTTATTTCGGCAGTGTTGGCGGACTGGTAGCTATCGAGAATAATCGTCCTGCCATTTCTCTCCCTGCCGCCAAGGTACGTTTCACACGCCTGCGGATCGGCAATGAGGAGATATTGCCGGAAAGCGAATATTTGCCGGAAGACATTGCTATCACTACGGAGCTACGGCTACATGAGAAGGAGAAATCGTTTTCGCTGGAGTTTTCGGCGCTCAATTTTGAACCGGGTAATACGGCAACTTACAGTTACCGGCTGCTCGGATTTGATGATAAATGGGTGCAAGTGTCCGGCAACCGCCGTTTTGCCAGTTATACCAATTTGCCTCCGGGTGACTATACGCTGCAAGTGAAATATACTCCCGACAGAGAAAGTGAAGGGGAAAATGTGACGGAATTGAGAATTACAATTGTTCCTTACTTTTACAAAACAGTTTGGTTCATTCTGCTGATTATCATCTTCGTGCTAGTAAGCGTATGGCAATTCTATCAATGGAGAATCCGCACGCTGAAACGGCAGAAGGAATATCTGCACCGCACGGTGGAAGAACGCACGCATGAACTGGAGCAACAGAAGCATCTGCTGGAGAATCAGACGGAAGAACTTTCACGCCAGAACCAGATGCTGATCCGGCAGAATGAGAAGATTACGAGACAGAAAACGCAGCTGATCCGAATGTCGCGTAAAGTGCAGGAGCTTACGCTTGACAAGATTTCGTTCTTTACCAATATCACGCATGAATTCCGTACGCCGATTACGTTGATTATCGGGCCTATCGAGCGGGCATTGAAGTTGAGTTATAATCCGCAGGTGATCGAACAACTTCATTTCGTTGAGCGCAACTCGAAGTATCTGTTGTCATTGGTCAATCAGTTGATGGACTTCCGCAAGGTAGAATCCGGCAAACTGGAGATTGTCAAGACACGGGGAAATTTTCTGAAATTCATTGATTCGTTAATCACTCCTTTCGAAGTGTTTGCAGGAGAAAGGAATATCGTGCTAAAAAGGTATTACAGGATGGAGACACCGGAGATTCTGTATGATGAGGAGGCAATGCGGAAAGTGGTGACCAATCTATTGAGTAATGCTATTAAATTTACGCCGAACGGAGGCACTGTCTCCCTGTATATATCTTCCCTGTCATCTGGCGAGGGTGGAAAAGAATCTTTGTATATATGTATCGGAGATACCGGACCGGGCATTCCGGAAGAGGATCTGAACCGGATATTCAATCGTTTTTACCAATCGCGGAATCAGGTGAAATATCCGGTGTACGGACAGGCGGGAACCGGTATAGGCCTTTATCTCTGCAAACGAATCGTGCAGATGCACGGTGGGGAAATCAAGGTACGCAACAAGCGCCTTTCAGGCTGTTCGTTCCGTCTTCTTCTCCCCTTGCAACGGGAAGAAGAAAAGGATGACAAGCTGATAATCATTGATTCTGACGATTCTTCGATTCATGCTGCGTCCCCTTCCGAAACTCCTAAAAAGAAAGAGGCCTTGACGATTCTGGTGGTGGAAGATAATGTGGATATGCGGGGATATATCCGTTCCATCCTTCGTGAACAATATAATGTACTGGAAGCGGCGAACGGAGAAGAGGCGTTGCATATTCTAAACAGCAATCCGGTGGACTTTATCGTCAGCGACTTGATGATGCCGGTGATGGACGGTATCGAACTTTCTCGTCGGGTAAAAGAAACTTTCACCATTTCACACATTCCTTTCCTGATGCTAACTGCCAGGACTTCACAGGAAGCCCGTTTGGAAAGTTATCGTATGGGAGTCGATGAGTATTTATTGAAACCTTTTGATGAAACATTGCTATTGACACGTATTCAGAATATCCTGGAAAACCGGAAACGCTATCAGCGCAAATTCACGCTCGACATGGATGTGGATGTACTGAATATGGAGGAAGAATCGGGTGATAAGAAGTTTCTGAATCAGGTGATGGAGGTGATCAAGGAGAATTATAAGAATTCTTATTTTGAAGTCAGTGATTTCAGTGAAGCTGTAGGGGTGAGCAAAAGTTTGCTGAATAAGAAGCTGCAAAGCCTCATTGGACAATCTGCCGGACAGTTTATCCGGAATTACCGGTTGAATATAGCACGCGAACTGATTCTGAAGAATCGGGAAACAAAGAATATGAATATTGCGGAAATAGCTTATGAAGTAGGGTTCAATGATCCTAAATACTTCACCAGATGCTTCACCAAATACTTTAATGCGACACCGAGTTCACTGCTTAATAAGGAAGAATAGTTTTACCCAAAAACAATAATTCCACATAATAAGATGTATTTTTTACACCTAAAACTTTTTATCCACCTCTAAAATACGTTTGTCCACCCTCATTTACAAGCAATGCCATACTTTTGTCATGCAATCGGTGCTCAATCCCGGGAGAGCACCGTGCATTTAAAGTTTAATCTAATATTAATATTATGAAGAATGACAAGAAAATGGCTGTCGTATCGTACATAGCATTGCTTAGTATGTGTGCCTTTGGCGGTATGGCGGTGTATCCTGCACCTGCAATGGCTACCGTGGCACAATCTCCGACTATCAAGGTTCGCGGTCAAGTTATCGACGAGCAAGGTGAACCCATGCCAGGGGCTACCGTCAGGGTGAAAGGTGGACAAGGCGGAACCATTACCGACCTGGACGGAAACTTCCAACTGGAGGTTCCCGGAAACGCTATCCTTTTGATCAGCTATGTGGGCTTCAAGGAACGTGAAGTGGCTGTCCGCAATCGTGCCATTATTGAAGGCATCCAGTTGCAAGCCGATAATAAGATGCTTGATCAAGTGGTTGTCGTGGGCTACGGTACACAAAAGAAATCCGACTTAACCGGTTCTGTTGCCGTAGTAGATGCGGAAGCCTTGAAACAGGCATCAAACTCCAACATCTCCACCATGCTCGAAGGTAAGGTTTCCGGCGTGCAAGTCACTTCCGACGGACAGCCCGGTGCCGATCCTACCGTTCGCATCCGTGGTGTCGGGTCTTTCGGCGACACCTCTCCTCTTTATGTTATCGACGGCGTTCCCATGGGAACTTCCATCCGAGATTTCTCTTCAAACGATATTGAAACCATCCAAGTGCTGAAGGATGCTTCGGCTGCTGCTATCTACGGTTCGCGCGCCGCCAATGGTGTGATTATCATCACCACCAAACGCGGACAAAAAGACCAACCGCTGAAAGTGGATTACAATGGATACTTCGGTGTGGATAATATTCCTAAGGGGGTCTATGATGTAATGAATGCCGACCAGTACAGCCAGTACCTCGGTCAGGCGGCCGCAAACTCCAACACTCCGTTGCCAACGGGATACAAGCTTGACAGCGAAACCGGAAAATACCATTTCCAGGATGACACCAACACCAACTGGTTTGAAGAAGTATTCAAAACGGGTATCCGTCAAAACCACAATGTGAACCTCTCCGGTGGCGGCGCCCATAACACCTATAATATATCATTAGACTATTTCAACCAAAAAGGAACGCTCGAAGGTGCCGGTCCTAACTACGAACGTTACACGGCGCGTGTAAACAACACCATGGAGACCAAGTTCATAAAGTTCCAGACCAGCCTTGTTTACTCTCACTCCGACCAGGACAACATGGGCTTGTCGAATGCTTCCGAATACGTTCAAGGTTTGTATGGCGACGTAACCAACGTGCTGCGCGGCACCCTGCTGATGCAGCCCACCATCAAGGCATACGATTCTTCTACATGGGTACTTGATAACCTGGTGGGAATCGCCAACAACTTTAATTATGACGCTTACGGCTATGGTGTATACTACGATACCGTACATGGTGACATCTCCGCTTCCAACCCGTTGCTGGTAAATAACCTGCTGCAACGCAACACCCGCGTGGATCGTTTCGTGGGAACCGGTTCTGCCGATGTGGATATCCTCAAGATGATTGGCGTTGATAACAAAAATCATAAGCTCAACTATAAAGTCAACCTCTCTTACAGCAAAACCCATTGCAAGGACTTTACCTGGATTCCCGCATGGGTGCAGAGTAACCGTGTGTACTTGTCCAAAAGCAACGAACGGCTCACCAAGGGGTCGCGCGACTATTCGGATGCTTTGATAGAGAACGTGCTTACTTATGACGGCACGATAGGCAAGCACCACATCAACGTATTGGCAGGCCAGACTTACGAAGAAGAAGACACCGACCTGCTGACCGGATGGGGAATCAACTTCACCGAACCTTATTTCCTACAGCTCCAGAATGCTTCCGACACGTATTCTGAAAGCTACGAATATAAACATTCCATCCTCTCTTACATCGGTCGTATCAATTACAATTACGATGACAGATACTTATTCTCGGCAACAGTGCGCCGGGACGGCAGCTCCCGCCTGACCAGAAATATCCGTTGGGGAACTTTCCCCTCTGTCTCTGTGGGCTGGCGCTTCGACAAGGAAAAATTCTTCCCCTTCGACCAGAATGTCGTAAACCTGTTCAAGGTTCGTGCCAGCTATGGTGAACTCGGTAACGAGAATATCGGTGAGTATATGTATCAGGCTGTGATGTCGCGCAACAACATGACTTACAACTTCAACGGTAACGTAGTGACCGGTTCTGCCGTTTCCACTTTCGTGGACAATAACCTAGCATGGGAGAAAAAGAAAACCTACAACGTGGGTATCGACCTCGCCTTGTTCAACAATCGCCTGGAGTTCACGGCTGAATGGTATAAGAACACCAGCCAGGATCTGCTGTATGCTGTCCCAGTTCCCGAACAAGCCGGTGTGTCCAATACCACCGTTACGATGAATGCCGCCTCGATGAACAACTCCGGTTTCGAGTTCTCGGCTACCTACCGCAACCGCGATCATGACTTCAAGTATGAAATTTCGGCCAACCTCAGCACGTTGCGCAACCGCGTGACTTCGTTAGGCTTTGGTACCGACTCTTACATCTCCGGAGCATATATTACCAATGTAGGCCAGGAAATAGGTCAGTTCTACGGCTGGGCTTATGAGGGTATTGCCCGCACGCAGCAAGACCTGGACAATCACGCCACTCAAGAGGGGGCACAGATTGGCGACTGTCTATATAAGGACGTAAGCGGCCCGGACGGTAAACCCGACGGTAAAGTAGACGCCAACGACCAAGTGGTGCTGGGCAGCGGTATGCCTAAGATTCATTTCGGTCTCAATGCCCGTTTTGAGTACAAGCGCTTCGACCTGAGCATTGCCACCTTCGGTGCGCTGAACTATCACGTCAGCGACGACATCTATAACTCGCTTAACTCTTGCTACGGCTGGGGAAACAAAGAGGTGGGTATGCTCGATGCCAACCGCTTCAGCGAAGACGGCAGCACTTACCTTTCCAACGTGCCACGCACCTATGTCACCAACAGTGCCAGCTTGGGTTGGAACGACCTCTTCAGTTCACGCAAGATTCAGAACGCAGCCTACTGGAAGATTGCCAATGTAGAATTGGGCTACAACTTCCCCAACGAGTGGTTCGGCAAATATGTATCTGATGTACGTTTCTACGTGTCAGCACAGAATCTCCACACATTCACCGGCTATCACGGTTATAATGTAGACTATGCGGGAGGAACTTTCACTCCGGGATACAACTTCTGTTCTTATCCTACTGCACGCACTTTCATGTGTGGCGTTCATTTTACATTCTAATCGTTACTATCTAGTACCTAAATACTAAAAACATATTTTATGAAACTATATAAATATTCACTTGCCCTCATTTTGGGATTTAGCACGCTGGTTTCTTGCAGTGACAGAATGGAACTGTTGAATCCTAACCAGCAAACCTCAAGTACTTTCGGCTTTAATGCCGATGATTTGGAGGAAAGCGTGATTGCCGCCTACAACCACATCCGTATGGAGGGTTCCTATGCCCGTGTAGGCTATACCATCGACGTGTGCCGTGGCGATGAAGCCTGGAACTCTTCACAAGTGTGGTACATACCTTTCGATGACCTTAACGCAGAAGTTACCTCGGACATCACGTGGTGGCCCTGGCGGGAATGGTATTACACCATCAACGTGTGCAACTTCGCCATTTCCCGTTGCGGTGAGGACAACAGCCAACTTTCTGATAAAATGAAACGCATCAAAGGACAAGTGCTTTTCCTGCGCGGCCTGTCGTACTACAACTTGGTTGGTTATTATCAGAATCCGCCCCTCATCACAGATTACTCCACCTACTCTTCGCTGGACGGACTTTATACCTCCAACAGTACCTACGATGCCGTACTCGACCAGGTGGAAAAAGATTTCCACGAGGCGATGAAATTGCTTCCTTCCCGTGATGAAGGCGGCGAATGGGCCGGCGGACGTACCACCTGCGGTGCTGCGGCAGGCTATTATGCCCGCACCCTCATGATGCGTCAAAAATACAGCGATGCACTCACGGTGTTGAAAGACATCATCGGCAAGAAATACGGCACTTATCGGCTGATGGACAACTATGGTGATAACTTCCGCGAAGGTTCGGCATACGAGAACAATGCGGAAAGCCTTTTTGAAGTGCAGTACCTCGACTATGGCTCGCAAGGCACCGACGACGAGTGGACTCCGGTAAATACAAGCCCCAATGCCACACAAGGATCGGCCATTGAGAGCAACTTTGGCCCCGGTAACTATGGCGGTTGGGCCGACATCTCGGCTTCACCCTGGCTCTATCAACTCTTCAAAAGCGAACGTACTACCAATGGCAAACTCGACCCCAGACTCTATTGGACCATCGGAACCTACGAAAACGACTGGGCGGATTTCGAGTATGGTAATGTAGCTTATACGCACACACTTACAGCCACTGACAATATCGTGACCAACAACACTTACGGTGGTCTGCCGATTGCCAAATTCACGAATCTCCGTACCGGTCTGTACAGCACCATCGTTACAGGCTTGCACGATGGTATCAACCTGCGCCTGATGCGCTATTCAGATGTGTTGCTCCGCGCTGCCGAGTGCGAGAATGAAGTCAATGGTCCCACACAGCAGGCTATCGACTGGATCAACGAAGTGCGCAATCGCGCTGATTTGCCCGACCTGGAACTTTCCGATTTCAACACGGCCGACAAACTCTTTGAGCAGATTGCCAACATAGAGCGCCCCAAAGAGTTCGGCTGCGAATTCGGCCGAGGCTTCGACCTTATCCGCTGGGGCTTCTTCTACGACAGCAGCCGCTTGCAGCAACTCAAGGAACACGGCACGGTACGCCGCTCTACAGAGGGAGTAAAGAATCCCGTGAACTACAGCGATGTAGCAAACGATCCGGAACTGAAGAGCACTTTCGATACCTACATATCGGGACACGAATTCCTGCCCATTGTGCAGCAGTTGATGAACAACAACCCGAATCTGAGAGGCAACTCCGCCAACTATAGTACAGATAATTCCACTTACTTCCGGGAAAGCGGATGTAAAGTGCGTCCGGTTGTTAATTTAAGCAAGTAAATGAACTTAGAGACCTTTTAAAATTTAAGACAATGAGATTACTAAAAAAGATAGCATACGCTTGCTGTTACGCAACCTTGGGGTTACTGGCATTGACAGGCTGTACGGATGGCGGACTTTATGACGTAAACGCCCCCGACTGGATTTCCGACAGGATACAGGAAATTGAAGATTCAAAGAAACAACCGGAAGAAGAAGTGCTCGAGGGCATGCAGGAAGATGTGTACACCATCGGTAATACGGATTACACGTCCGGTTGGTGGAGTACTTTCTCCAAGTATTACGTAGTACCCGATGGCGAGAAGTGGAATGCGGTGTTCAACCTCCATATCAACCCGGCCGATAACACGTATTTCAAGAACTATGCCGTTGTAGTCACCAACGATGTGGATCGTGGCGGTACAGGATACACTGAATATGGAGCTATCCGTTTTGACGTCACAGGTAGCCCCGAAACTTACAATTCCCAGTGGGGCGATCATATCGATTACCAGTACATCTCGGGCACGTTGCTTCTCAATCCCGATGCCAACAATGCAGACCCAAACGTACAGAACTTGGGCGGTAAGGTGACACTTACCGTAGACCGAACCAGCGAAAGCGCTTTCACCTTAAAGATGACCAACGGTGTAGCCACCAAGATTTACGAGCAACCATACAAGGAAGAAAACCTGAACGCTGATGCAGGCAACACCAACATACGCTGCTTCTTAGTTCCCGAAGGTTCTTACATCGACTTCTTGCAAACCAACATCGTCCCTATAGGCGGCCTTACATCTGCCCTGGACAAGAATCCGGTATCGATGGTACTGCAGGACGTACCCGATCAAGTCAGCGTAGGTACTCCGCTCGAAGAGGCCATGGCCAATGTCTCGGCCATCATTACCTTTGAAGAGGGAGTGACCAAAACTGTACCGGCTACCGAACTAACTATTTCTGCCATTCCCGATATGGAGCAACCGGGCGTGAAAACTCTTGTGGTCATCTACAACAAGACCTTAAAGGGTGAGAATTGCGATAAGCCGATTATGGCTAATACTACCTTTGAAGTAGTGGAACAGATTGCATCCATCGAGGTGACTACCCCACCCTCGCACACACAATACTATTATTACAACTCGGCGGCTACCGGAAGTTTGGCGAACCGGACGATGGCCTTCGATCCGACAGGCATGGTGGTTACAGCAACTTACACCGACGGAAGTACAAGAATCATTGACAACGCGAGACTCAGTTTCTCCGCCATTCCTGCAAAGACCGGTTCTCAGACCGTTACCATCACCGCTGAAGAAGAAATCACCGCAACGGTAGTGGTTAACGTCTCCGAATCTACAGCTTCTGAAGTGAGAAACACAGCCAACATGGTAGGAGCCGAAGACAACTCAACGGGCTTCCACGGGGCATCCTCAGACATATTCAAAGTACCTGTGGGCGAGACAAAGTACATCACTTTCACCAACTACAGCGATTTAGCTGCCAACTGGAACAACTTCCTTGTGTTTCTACATAAAAGTATAACTACCGACGAATACGCATTTGTTCGCGCCGACAACTTCGGATTGGGCAACGGATATGCCGCCTGCGTTAATGGCGGAACACAAGGCGACTGGGGCACTTGGCTTTCCGGTATGAATGGAGCCAAAGTCACGGTCTACGTAACCAATTGCGGCAATAGCACCGCTGACATTCAGGCAGTGATGGCGGGTACTAAAGGCACAACCTCAACCCAGTATTATTTGGGCATCAATACCATAGATCCCAATGACTTATGCTTTACATTATCTGTCGAGAAGGCTCATCTTGTCTTCAATGAATAAGAATAACTATTAATTTCATTATCATCTATATCAAATGAAAAAACTAACATTTTTCTTAATATCCCTGTTGACGGTCTTTGTTTTTGCAGCTTGCTCCGATGGGTTGGACAATATCGAATACAATAGAAACAGCGATGTCGCCATAGCCACTCCCGAAGTAACTGCAACCACAGGCACCTCGCTGACTGTCACTTCATCGGTCACCGGCAATCTGAACAACGTAGTCAAGAAGGGCTTTTGCTACAGTGTCAATGCCCAGAACCCAACCATCAAAGATAACATAGTGGATGCCGACGAGAATTTCAGCGCCACGATTTCCGGTTTGACGGGCAATACCTCTTACTATATCCGTGCTTATGTCTACGGTAACAGCCGTTATACCTACTCGGATGCGTTTACGGCAACCACAGAAAGCCAAAGCCTTGACGAACAGCTCAAAAATTACGTGGCACCCACCTATGAAGACAACTACGTGGACATAGCCGGCTGGGACCAACGCAGTAGATGGAACCTGGCAAACGTGCACGACCCCACGGTGATGAAAGCTGATGACGGATACTATTATATGTATCAGACAGATGCTTCTTACGGAAATGCGCACAGCGGCAACGGTCATTTCCATGCACGTCGTTCCAAAGACCTCGTCAACTGGGAATACCTCGGAGCGACCATGACCGAAACTCCACCGACATGGATTAAAGAAAAGCTGAACGCATATCGCCAGGAAATGGGATTAGAGCCAATCGACAATCCTTCTTACGGATATTGGGCACCGGTAGCAAGAAAAGTATCCGCAGGAAAATATCGCATGTATTATTCTATCGTTATAACCAACTATATCAAAACCGGAAAGCCGGAAATTGAAAACAACGGAAACTTCGATAACTCATGGACCGAACGTGCTTTCATCGGTTTAATGGAAACATCTGATCCGGCAAGCAATATATGGGAGGATAAAGGTTATGTAGTATGTTCCGCCAGCGACAAAGGCAAAACGGACTACGGACGCCCAAGCATCAGCAACTGGGACGGTTATTTCAAGATCAATGCTATCGACCCGACCTATATTATTACTGAGAGCGGAGAACACTGGATGATCTACGGCTCATGGCACAGTGGCATTGCTGCTTTACAACTAAATCCGGAAGATGGAAAACCGCTGAATACATTAGGTGATCCATGGGACATCACAGGAGATGATAATTCCGGTTATGGAAAAATCATTGCTACTCGCGGTACGAGTCGTTGGCAAGCATCAGAAGGTCCGGAGATAATTTATCGTAATGGTTATTATTATCTGTTTTTAGCTTATGGCCAACTGGATGTGGAGTACAACACACGTGTTTGCAGATCTGAAAATATCGACGGGCCGTATGTCGATATGGATGGGAATTCAGCTATTGGAAGCGGAAATTTGTATCCGATACTGACTGCTCCTTACAAATTCAATAACAGCTACGGATGGGTAGGTATCTCCCACTGTGGAATTTTTGACGACGGTAATGATAACTGGTTCTATACTTCACAGGGACGCTTCCCGAAGAATGTGGGCGGAAATGAATATTCCAACGCTATCATGATGGGACACGTCAGGAGTATCCGCTGGGATGCCAACGGTTGGCCTTTGGTGATGCCGGAGAGATATGGAGCCGTGCCACAAGTACCTATCACGGAAAAGGAAATTGCCGGTAGCTGGGAACATCTGTCCCTGACTTCTTCCACTGGTACTCAAAGAGCATCTGAAACATTGACTTTTGATGCCGGTACGCATAAGATTACTTCCGGCAGTTGGAAGGATGCATCGTGGACATTCGATGCAGCTTCACAGACGATTACGACTAGTGCCGGAGTAGTGCTTTATCTACAAAGAGAAGTGGATTGGGAAGCTACTCCCAGAACTCATACTATCGTTTACGCTGCACTAGGCAGTCAAAAGACCTATTGGGGAAAGAAAGTCCAATAAACGCCCGTTGATAATCTTCAAGAAACTGCTTCCGGAATTTTGATATCCGGAAGCAGTTTTCTCTCTTTTATGCTGCATAACATACAATAGTGTATTTGATACACCGAATGAAAGTGTTACTTTTACACCCAAATTAAAGTAAGCATCTCATTTACATTAAAAATAAAACCATGAAAAAACATTTTCTACTTGCAGGAATTGCCGCGCTGATACTAGCTGCGTGCAATAACAAGCCGGCTTCCGAGCTGACTTTATCCGGTCTTGACCCGGCAAATTTTCAAACAGAAGTGAACAATGCCCAAACGAATCTTTATACATTAAAGAATAAGGCAGGCATGGAAGTATGCATCACTAACTTCGGAGGACGTATCGTGTCTATCATGGTGCCGGACAAAAACGGAAAGATGCAGGATGTAGTTTTAGGTTTTGACAGCATCGCTGATTATATCAATGTGCCGAGCGACTTTGGTGCTTCTATCGGACGTTATGCGAACCGTATCAATCAGGGACGCTTTGTTCTGGATGGCGACACAATCCAATTGCCGCAGAACAACTTCGGTCACTGTCTGCACGGCGGTCCGAAAGGCTGGCAATATCAGGTTTACGAAGCAAATCCCGTTGACCCGATGACACTGGAACTGACCCGTATCTCACCCGACGGTGACGAAAACTTTCCGGGCAACGTGACTGCTAAAGTGACTTACCAACTGACTGAAGACAACGCTATCGACATCAAATATAGCGCTACTACTGATAAAAAGACGATTATCAACATGACCAACCATTCTTACTTCAACTTGGCCGGTAATCCGTCAAAAGCTTCAACCGATCATATTATGTATGTAAACGCAGACTACTATACTCCGGTGGACAGCACCTTTATGACAACAGGCGAAATAGCTCCGGTAAAAGACACGCCGATGAACTTCACTACTCCGAAAGCAGTAGGACAGGAAATCAACAACTACGATTTCGTCCAGTTGAAGAACGGAAACGGATACGACCATAACTGGGTACTGAATACAAAGGGGGACATTTCGCAGGTAGCTGCCAGACTGACTTCTCCTGAAAGTGGCATTACCCTCGAAGTATATACCAACGAACCGGGTATCCAGGTTTACACAGGCAACTTCCTCGATGGAACCGTAACCGGCAAGAAAGGCATCGTTTACAACCAACGTGCTTCCGTTTGCCTGGAAACACAACACTATCCTGACAGCCCGAACAAGGCAGACTGGCCTTCAGTGGTTCTGGAACCGGGACAAACATACAACAGCGAATGTATTTTCAAATTCTCAGTAGAGAAATAATATTAACTTATAAATCATATTTATTGTGGAAGCATTAGATTGGGTAGTAA
>ERZ791731.548-NODE-548-length-19967-cov-3.98584_pt1 | contig 19967 bp, 12 predicted proteins | sample MGYA00509954_ERZ791731 | MGnify/ENA primary metagenome ERZ791731 (study PRJEB30046, sample SAMN00715134) | human gut metagenome | study: EMG produced TPA metagenomics assembly of the A metagenome-wide association study of gut microbiota in type 2...
CGACCTGACGAAGATTGATGTTTATTTCAGCACGACCCAGCAAGTCTTCAATCTTAATGGGACGTATCCACTGATGGAAATTACCGTCGGAATCCGCCTCACTGATAGTGGGAGCAATCAGAGTTTTAAGAGCATTGCTTTTACAATATTCCAAAAGACGGTTTTCCTCCAGACGGGTATCCTCATAACGGGCAAAAAGAATACCCTTAATACCACGCTTACGTATTATATAGTCAACATCCGATTCATTTTCAAAATAATAAATAGGAAGATCCGCCAAGTGGCGACGGCTGTTGTTTTTGCCATAAACATAAAAGCCTGCAACCTTATAATGTGCACTGTCACGGAGACGCAACTTCAAGGCCACACTCTCCTCGTCAACACCATAAATAAGGATACGTGTATTCTTTTTATTTACCCAATCCAACAAAAAATCGTAAGTGATGATAAGTGAAACACGAAAGACCGTCAGCGCAGCCAGCGTCAACAAACCGTCAAACAGAAGATAGGAGACTTTATAATTATCAAGTAGCTGTGTGTCGGATATAATCCAGAAAGAAATCAAGGACAAACATCCTATCTTGAATAATACAGCGCACATGATACGCCAAAGCTCACGTGCCTGAGAAAAACGGATGGTATTGCGATAGGTGTGAAACAATAAGGCTCCGGCAACACTTGCCACCAAAGAAACGCCGACAAACTGACAAAGCAGCCAGTCGCTCATCGGAACATGCGCCATATAATGAATGACAGCATAAGCGACCAATGAACATAAGACAGATACCACCGTATCAATACCCAAAATGATCCAATAACTCAAATAGTTCTTACGAGCGTATTGAGCTATACCCCTTAATGTTTTTTCCATTATAGTATAAACGAATAAATTAAATTTCAAATTGACTGATTTGATCGATAATTATCACCTTCTGATAGTTACGCACACTTCTACACTGCATCTTTCAAAAGATACAATTTATCAATACTTTCATGGATTTTTATTTATTCGAGAGGTCACCGGTATATGTATCTGATTTTTCATCACCGATGTCTGATAGACTGTCTGCTAGATTTCGCAAACTTTCATTAAATTCTTGTAGTAGAATCCCCATACCCCCATAAAATAAACAGATGATTAATCGTGTAATTCCCCTTTTTCTGATACCGGCTCAACACATCCAACCGGTATATCCACGCATGCACACCCTAACATTGTCAATCGGACAGCAACCTTTGATTTCCCATTCACATTTACCAGTTCCCCTTCCAGTCCTGCTAATGGTCCTTTGATAACCCGTATCTTCTCTCCCGGTGCCAATGGCGATGTGCTCATACTAATCGTCTCATCCGAATAGTCGAGCATAAATTTGAATCGCAACATTTGCTGGTCAGGAATGATAGCCGGAGTACTCTCCCCACGTAGTACCATGTAACGGCTGATTGCGGATAAGGTTAAAACTTCTTTTTGTTCATGTACATCAACGTGAACGAAAATCATCATCGGAATTAATACCCGGTCAACAACTTTACGGCGATCGCTCCATTGATGTACTTCCTGTTGAATCGGAAGGAAGTTTTCAATCCCCATTTTTGTGAGACGCTCACTCGTTTTTTTCTCGTGACAGATGCGCACAATTGCCACTAGCCAACGTTTAGAGCGTGCTACGCCGCTGCCAATCACATTTGTTGGCAGAGTTTTTCGGTCGTCATTTTTGTTAATGATCATGTATTTTAGCCTTCATTTCTCCGTTACTTCTTCGGTAACGGAATGAATTTGGTTGCAAATATAGGCAAAATTATAAATAGTAAACAAGAAAAAACGTTTTCTTTTTACTCACAAATCCAAATATGTGGTTAAATTACTTTTCTACACAACGAACAAAGCAGGCATCCTTACCTTCACTTGTCCCCCAGCTACCCATAGGATAAAAATCGAATGTAAAATAATTGAAGTCCCAACCGACATTGTCTGTCGTTGTACCATTTATTTTATTCTGCCCAGTCTTGCCATACCAATATATCGCACCCGGACGCATATAGATATCATAAAACAATGGACAGTCATTGACACCATTAGGATAAAGGACACTTGCATCATTTGAGCTAAAGTACGTATTCCTAGTTGCAGCATATCTTAAAATTCCCTTGTACTGATTTTCGGCCAATTCACCTCGAGAATCTTTTCGATGCCCATAACCGGAAGCACCTATCGGAAAGAAAAGATTTTTTCCTGTTTGTTCGTTATAGACAAAACATCCTCTCATTCCACGTGCCTTTGAGGTTGTGTAATCGTAACCGTACACATCATTAAGGTCATCTGCAACTTCTTTCGCTCCATCTCCATATAGTACTCCGTATCCCTGTTTTATAACATCACTATCAAACAATGCCTGATAATCTGAGGCACTGGCAACCCTCCAACCGGTTTTAGGCTCTGTAAAATCTGCGTTTTTGGCTATATCACTCCACTTCTTCTTTTCACCACTTCCGGCTATTGTAAAAAAGCCATCTGCCGGATATGAGTTGTTAAAATCTTTAGGTGTGACATTCACCCAATACTCCTTGGGATTCTTATTATTCAGCGCATCAATAGGATAATCCCAATTACCACGCCCAAACAGAGAACCTTCGTCCAGCGGAGATTCAGCTTCTTCCGTTTTTGTCCTCATGTTCTTGGTGTGCCATCTCGTTCCACCCGCTATCAGGTCGTCCGGACTGTCACCCTGCCGTACAAATATCAGATGATAACAAGTATAGTTGTGATATTCGACCCTTATAATAGCATAACGGGAAGTATTGGCATCACACGTTCCGTCAAAATTGACATTAAAATCAATCTCGGAACCTGTTTTTCCATATACGGTATCTTTTATACATTCGGACATTCCACTGCCTTTGTCAAGGTTGACAACTTGCCCTGCACTACCATCGCTGTTACAATACCTTACAACATATGCTTTCCACGGTCCTTCTGACACAAATGTTTCAAATTTGGTTGCATTCTCCTTTGGTAAACGTTTCAGCACCACATGAAACGGATCACTCTTTCCGCTACTACGAAATATGCCTTTGGGATTGACAATACGACGTACTTGATAAATGGTTACCATATTTTCAAACGTTTTTTCCAGACCTTTCAGCTTGGTCGTAATCTTGACTTCCGCCTTCCGATGGTATGCGACATAAGGATTGTTACCCGTATAAGCCGTTTCTTTTATCAATTGCTTAGCACGTGTATACATAGGTATAAAGACATTGTATGTATTCGCTTCGGTAGGATGTTGTTCCACACGGTATATGTCTTTCGAATCGGAACCAGTTGTGATATGTTCGCCTATACTCATATCCGTATATGTACGCTCTCCTCTTTTAGGAACTTTCTCATAATGGTCCTTATTAGAATCTACAGTTACCGAAGAGGTTGTTTTAGGAATAACCAGATCAACAGTCTTATGTAATGAAAGAAAACCATTCCACTGATTCTCATTCGGCTTGTCCATTTTAGAATAATATATCGAGTCATTGGCATTATACGGAGCCCAGCGATTATCCATAATTTCCGCCTTTATGTATTCAATTTCAAGCCCACCTGTATTTACTTTAATTGGATACATCATTGAGTGATTATACAAGTATGATATGAAATAGGGTTCCGGAGTAACAACACCCGGTTCCGGCTCCACATACTCGATATGCCAGTCTACATCGTTGGCAAAATTCTTGAATCCGAGTGTCAGTTTGTAATGGCAGTTACGCTTGGCATTATAATCTTTGAAAATATCCTGCCCAAGCATGAACCGGTACTTGATAGGACCGTTTCCAATTCTTTCTGAATTGATGGAGACGTAATAAGCGTCTACTTCTACATATGTGCCATATGGTTTGTCATCCTTAAGCTTATAGCCGGGGTCTCCCGGCATCCCCGGAGCGTCAAGCCCGTCTTTTCCATCAGCATCCTGCCGCTTGTCCTTACCTTCCCCCTGTATATTCTCATAAAAGTATACAGCGACAGAGTCTTCATGATGCGAACCATAATGGGGATTTCCCCGTGTGATACGCGGGCCATTATATTCGTGGTCGTAATCCGTAGGCAAGTCTCCTTTATAGTATTTTATTTCTTCACCGTCCAACAAGGTTTTGCTCAGTCCGTATCCTTCCGCACCTACATTATTATCTTCGCCCAGATAACATTGTAACGGAATATCTTTTATCCGCACCGATTTAAGGTATACAAAAACACCTTCTTTCAGGCGACTGCCGTCATAAGCGATCGTAAGTTTCGAAGCAGCCCGGCGCAACCACGAATGCAGGTAGATGCTCGGTCTGTTGATGGTAAGAGGTTCATTTTCCGGCTGATCTTTCTTAGTCGACGTGAAATATCCAAGCATCTGACTGTTCTTGCCGACTTCACCGGAAACATTATGCCAGGTAAGCGGTATACGCTTTAACCCCTCTTTGGTCTTGACATAATCGGAATACTTGATAAGAAGATCGGGGATATTGGCAACAGCATAAATATAGTATCTGCCAAAAGGTATTTCTTTCAATTTGAAAGTGGCACGTGGAGTCTGTGTTTCTGCTGATACATTGTTATCTGCGTCTGTATCCACACGTTTCTCATCAGTGATTTCATAGTCTAGAATCTGACGGCTTTGATTCTCCACAAGGCTTCCACTTTCATCATACAACAAGACATAGAGCGTCTCTATTTCCTTAATCGCATCTCCCGCCGCTCTTGTGCTTTGCGTAAGCCCTGAAGCCATAGGACGGAAATCCACGGTAACAGACACCGTGCTTTTACCCTCCCCGACGGATTCCGGTCTTTCAAACCAGTCGTCCACACAACTTGCCACACTGAAGACAAGTACCAACAGAGATGTATATACTATATCGCGTCTCATCATCTTATCGTATTATCATTCTTTTTTATTTGTTTTTGCCATTTCATTTATAATCCGAAATCCGGTTTAAGGATAACCTCACTATAAGGTATCACATCTACTTTTACCCCTTCCTCCCAAAATGTGACGTCAACCAGTATGTATGTGTTGCGGAAAAGGGCTCTCAGATTAGGGAAAGACCGGGTAAACGATACTTCTTTCTCCTCTGAGGTTCCGGCTTCCCCTCCAGAAGTCTTTTCTGTCAGATGAAGGGTCATCATATAGGCTTGCTCTCCATATTCTTGTGCTCCATCTTTGAGATTCTTACTTTCCGGAAGATAAAACACGGGGAATATTTTTTCACCGGGAGTGGGAGCTTCATTCACGTGATATGTAAGACCGGGAACCAGAGTCGGGGAACGAACGACAACTTCCTCGTGAATCTGTGCGGAAGGAATATCGTAATCCTGTATCCACCCTCTCCTATCCGCCAACGTCACATCCTCCGGATGATTTTGCGACTCATCCGCCACTTTTTTCAGCCAGTCGATCCAAAAGAACGGCTCACCCTCAAAAAGCATCTCCTTTTCCTTTTTATGAGGTATCAGATACGTTTTCCCGACTATTCCGGAAATACCGATTGCATCCACACTGACAGCATTTTCACGTTCGTTCGTGAGACGGAAAGTAAATTTGGTAGCGGCACGAACCAAATAGAACTGCCGCTCTACCAAACTCTCCGCATTGACCGGGACATCATACACCGAGCTCATAGGAATGGGGTTCTTATAATCGGGGGTGAAATACAATTCGTCCACAATGCTCCGGAATGTATTATCGCCTGCTGTCAATGTTTCCAATTTTCCGTGAAGCTCGGAAGATACGCTTTCTTCGTTAGCTATCAGGTATATTTTCTTTGTTTCATTCCGTGTCACCTTTAGTATCCTGAAACATTCGGTTTGAGGGGAGTTACCAAAATCGACATGAACGTTATGCTCCACACTGCCGTCCGCATGAAGGACAATAATGCGTAACGTGTACATATATTCGACAGGGCTATCCGCAGGGATATCGGCCGCACGGGTTTTGTCAAGAAGAGCGGTATGCAGGATGAGCGTAGCGGTGGGATCGTCCGGCTGTACTTCGTCCGTATAGCCACTTGTTCCGCTGCTACATGCTGTCAACAACAATGCCCAACTGACAAATGCCGCCATCCATACCATATGTCGCAGCATTTTTTTCACTCTATATCTACATTAGAACGTACCACTTTCCACGAAAGGATTTGTATCACTGTACTCACCCATTTATTGTCTTCATCAAGGAAGAATGTCATATTATATTCATCTGCCCGATCGAGAAATTCCTGTTCGGACATACTCCTGTTACATTCGCCTCTTACCAACAAAGCGTAGTCAATGACCGGAATGGAAACAACTAGCTTTCCCTCAGTAGTCCGAATTGTCAACATCGGACGTGGATACTGGCTCCAGTCCCTCTTCACCAGCCTGCTTACCGTAAGTTCTGCTACGGCAGCTTTGACTGTTGTTATAACACGGTTCCCGGCTCCGGGCATTACATCCGCACCGGCTTTTGTCGGTATATCAACACCTGCTTCACCCGAATAGGTGGACCAGGCACGATAGGTAATCGGCTCGTCATTGATCAATGAATTATCATGTGCCATCCAACCGTTCCGATCTTCGATGCTAAAGACAAAGTCGTCAGCGTTTATATCTTCTCCGGAAAGGTGCTGAAGTACCACGCGAAATATATTCGTATCTTTCGTCAGCGGCATGACATATGTATACTCACCCCCGTCATCATTTACAGGCAGACTGACATCGAGAGTGCCATGAAACAACGGATGCAAGTCTTGCTTGGAACAAGTGATACGTTTTTGCGCACCTGTGGCTACATCTGTCTCCATATCATATTGCCGTTTCAACTTGCAGTGCAAATCTTCCAAGTGGCATCCATGCGACACGTCGGGTAAAGTGAAGGATTCTTCATTGTCAAGTCCGCACCACGCGACAAGATGATAATCACCCGGAGCAAGGTCAATAGGCATGGCATATTCTTCTGATGCAAGAACACTGCCTTGTTCGGCGGACTGCCATACCAACTCACCGTCCGGGGTGAACGCGTAAAGTCTGACGGACTTTACTTCGTGAGCAAAGGCGTCGGCAAATTTCAGGTTCATGTCATAACGGAATTTCAGTCGGTAGCGCACGGAGCAATCACCTTCGTCGTTATAAATCATACCGTCACACGACACGAACAGGAAGGCACTCACTATGATTGCCAATACTGTTATTCCCCAATATTTGATATAAGACAGTGTATTCATTATCATCTATCATTTCTTAATTAATGATTATATATAGTCTGCGGAACGAAACCGCAGTGGAAATTTCTGATTAAGTGGAAACCCGGAATCTTCTTCGGGATTTCAAAACGGCATCTCTCTTTGCGCCGATACCTAAACGCTTTCTTTACATTAAAAAGATGGCGGAATGCTTTCCCGACGGGAAGCGCCCCGCCATCAGGATTACTTAGTGGTTGTTTTTATGGTTCTGTTTGCTATGAATAATCACCATTCTAAATCAACATTCTGTTTTACAACTCTCCATGAAAGGATATTTATTTGTGCAGCAAGATAAGTATCATCATCTTTTGGATGTTGCGGAATAATCTTTTCGTCAGGATTCAAAACCGGAGTTCCAAGACCAGCCACAGAAGTGATAGCAATATCATAAATATGATTACGTACTACACCATACTTACCTTTAGTATCTTCAGCACCGTCTTCATGCTTAATGTCAGTATAATAATATGTTTTACCGGATGACCATATTCTTGCACCAATCGAATTCTTATTGGCAAGTACCTTATTTACGTCAGCATGAGTAGCGTACGCCTCTCCATTCGCTTTATAGAATGTCACATCTTTTGCTGTCTCTTCATTCAACTGCAAATAACTCAAATATCTCTTGCTGTCTTCTGAAGAACCGTCAGCTACACCTGCATCTATACCGGAAACCAATTTCACCATATCTTTACTAATTGATACCAGTTTCTCGTTTTCACCATCTACTTCTTTTGTATAAATCTGAGTATTTACAATACCCAACATTGCTGTCAATGCACCGTCTTCGGTATACTGAGTTCCACCCCATTCAGCCAAACTAAGAGGAGTAGCCACATTGTTCTCATCAACTGTCACCAATACGGCTGCAATAATCGCTTGAGTACGATTGCTTAGAGCATCAGCCGGTTCGTAATCGGACTTCGTACCATCATTATTATCAGCAGCATTTTCAAGACAGTATGCATTGTGTCCATCATATGAAGTAGAATTTCCATTCTCAACTCCTTTGGTGCCCACTTTTTTAGTTATTTCATTATATGACAAATAAGCAAGTGTAGTACCTGCCGGATTCTGTGCCCAATAAGAACGATAAAGAGCAGGCATATTCCAATTCCAACTTAAATTCCATTCAGAATCAACCTTTTTGAATAGATATGCTTTATCAGCAGTACTCGTCACATCCCATCCGGTGAAAATGGCATATACAACTTTTGCATCTTCTCCTTCACCAACAGTAATATTAGTCTCGCTATCTTTTGCCGTTTTCAGCGGAATGGCGATATAACCTTCTTTTTCATTAAATGTCACTGTTTTGGGAGAGACTCCTTCTTTCCATTCAGTATACAATCTTGTTTTAGCCCATACACGCTCAACATAAATGTTTACAGGATCGGCAGTGGCAGACTCCGGTTTGGTTTTCAACTTATCTGCGGTTACCTCTACTTCACAACGGAAAGTTTCAGAACCAAATACAGAACTTGTCATCAAGAAACCGTCCTTTGCAGTACCAGCCAATGCAATCTCATCACGAAGTTGACTCAAAGACTTGTTGGCATCACCTAAGAAACAGTCGGCGCCTACTCCACCGTTAAGCACTGCAACCATAGATTTAAGACCATCTACATTGTCATCCTTATCCGTTTCAATAACAAGCACCGCATTCACTTTTTCTTCAATATTAGGCATCTCGCTTTCACCATTTCCCAAATCTTTGCTTTCAAGTGAATAATCATAATAATTCTTTCCTTCACGTCTTACCGGACAAGCAGAACCATCTGCTTTGAAGAAATAGAACCGTATCGATTTCACCTCATTTTCATTTGCTAGTCCTTCTTCAAACAAATCTCCATCCTGATTTCCGGGAGTCACATCTGCACGTGTCCTGATAGCTGCCGGATTAGCAATCTGAACAGACAGGAAACGACTCTGACCGTCAAATTCCGGACTGTCGGTTTCGGACGTAATTTCATCGCTGGAACAAGCACTAAATGCCATTACTCCAAGCAAGCCCCAAAATAAATTTGATAACTTCATAAAATTAAATGTTAATGGATTAATAAATTATTTTTAGCTTTCTCTATTTTATCTATTTCAATAAGGATTATCTCAGCCTGCTCTACTCCCATCGCTTTCGCGTCATTCAAGAATCTTCGCGCACTATCATAATCCTCAACAAAAAAGGCGTATACCCCACGGGCGTATACAGCCTGCGGTGAATTTCCCGCTTTTGAAAGATAACGTTTTGCGCTTTCAAGATCCTTACGCTGCATTGCGGAATTCGCCGCATTCAAGTTGGCTGTCTCGTCATCAGGATACATTCTCACAGCCGTCTCAAACACATCGTTGAACTCAACGCTTCCCGGTTCGTATGTCCGTGCCACAAGATAGAACTCATTGAGGCTGAGTTTCTGAGGCTGCGTCTGCATGATACGTTTTATCTCTTCCACATCGCTAAAGCTGCGGATAACGTAGTCTATACGATAATCGGTATGGCGTAACGCCGGATAACAGTTCTGCAACAAGAAGCGGTATTCCTCCGGATAAGTCCGCTTTATTTTCGCTTCTTTAGCATCCGGTTCCAGGTTGCTGTCAATCATATTCAATATTTCTGTGCGGTGTGCCAGATTGGTCTTCTCAACATAACGGCGCAACCCGGCCCAATCTTCCGGCTCATAGTCCGTAACTATAACACTATCCTTAAAATGATATAGCTGATTGATATAATGTTTCAATGCTGCCGTACGGCCTATAGCCAAATCCCGGTTATGAGAATACGGACTTTCGGGTGACGCATATCCCTTGAGCCACACCGAAGTAATAGTAATATCCTTGTCGTTCCGTACAGAATCGATAGAAGCTTGGATTTTACCCAATTCATGTGTATTCTGACGATATTCGGGATAAATAACCGTCTTATCGACCGGAAAATCAATGAAAGCCGAACCGGAAAGTGAGCGGCTTTTGACCGCTTCTGCCTGAGGGTAAACATAAAGCAACTGCGGAGACAACGGAATCACTTCCATATATCCTCCTAACGGCTCGACATATTCTGCCAATAGTGTGTTGCAACAGCCGTAATCACTGCGATATAACTCCAATGCGGCCCCGTTCATCCATCCATAGTAAGGCATAATGGCATGATATGCCACATCTGAGGGTTTTGAACGCGCCTTAAATGACATCTCTTTTGCACCGGACAACATGCTTTCTCCATTACGCACATAGTAATAATAGCGTTGACGCCCATAAATTCCTATCGACGGAAGTTCAAGCGTGTCTGTCGCGCACACAAAACGGGGAGTAAGTAATACAGCCCTGTTTACGTCCACATCCAAAGGAGACAAACCCATGCTCATGTCAACCACTATGTATTCACCGTTCCGTTCAATCCTGAGACTATCGGTTGTCACTCCGACAGTTTGCTGGGCATTCAGCATACAGCATGTTCCCAGCCATGCTGTTATAATAAGAATCATTTGTTTCATAACTAAACGCTTTTTTAGAATAAATAGACTAGATTTACTGCTGCCTTAGTTGGGCCGAAATAGTTATGTGGTCTGTTTTCACCGACTTTCTTTCCACATCCGGCACACCTGAAACGGTCATAACGGGTATAGGAATAACCGACACCTATTTCAGCCTCGATATTCCAATGCCGTCCCAATATCCAGGCATAGCCATAAGCAACGCCCGCACCAACAAACCATCCTTGATACCGGGTATCTTTAAGACTTGAGAAATCCGTACCCAATAAACTGAAATCAGTGTCAATGCCACCTATATTATATTGGCCGCCATGCAGATGAGCTCCGACGAAATGTCCTGCAAAGCGATCACAGAACCAATAACGGGCCTCAGGTTGCACCGCCCAATGTTTCCACCGGCGATCATGCGACAATGTCCATGCATTGACCTCTCCGGAGATGTCAAGCGTCCAGCGAGGTGCCAGTCCAACCTCCAAACCGGTATTTATATTCAAAAAAACATCGGATAAAATATTGGTCTTGATTGCCACATTCTGTGCACAGACCGGATGAGTCACAATATTCATGACTATTATCAGAAGAAAAATCCCTAGCTTCATCATTTGTGTGTATTCTTATGCTAAACATTTGTTGTCATTTCCCTTGGAATAGCATCCAAACAAGTAGCAATAAACAGATTAACATTTCACTGATAATCCAAGAATATAACTTGTATTTTAGTTTCCCTTGTAAATATGTTTATGCCCCAATTATATTCGTTTGATAGCTTAATCCGATACTTCTCTTATCAAGAAAAGTACCGCTAACATTTATATCTGATATTTACACATTTGTGGTGTACGGACATTCCACTCCGCTTAACATTTGACAAAAAATGCTAATATTTTTTGTTGTGAATCAAAAAAGTTTATTGAATATAATAGTGTATACCTTATTTTTTGTAATTTTGCATCATCTAATACTTTTCTTGATAAGAAAAGTACCGGGTTAACAACGTGTTTTCATACTTTTTATATTATTATAAAGAATTGATAATAAGACTATTAGCCTTATCAACAGCAGAAGTATCCAATGAAGCAAGATAAATCTTCGTAGTATTTTCAGAATCGTGTCCCATAGCTTCACAAATCACAGAAATAGAGATATTTTTACTTTTGGCTATACTTGCCCAAGCGTGACGGGCGACATATGTTGTCAGCGTAACATTCAAGTTCAACAGTTTTCCAATCATTTTTAATTTCCTGTTTATCAAGTGTGCCGCATTTTGATATTGGCGTCTCTCGTTTTTATTGATGTCTTTTATTATCGGTAGCAGATAAGGCGTATCTGCCGTATCATACTTATTGATAATTTCCTGCATAGGTTTTTCCCATTTGATAAAAAGCTGCTGGTTCGTTTTGTGACGCCGATATGCCAAGATACCATTCCGGATATCTTTCTTTTTAAGGAACGCCATATCTACGAATGACATCCCGCGGGTATAAAACGAAAACATAAAGATGTCCCGGGCATAATCCATCGACGGGGAGAATCTCAATTCCATATCCCTTATCTGACGGATGACTTTCATGGGTACAGCACGCTTCATGGTCTTGTCAATTCCAGTATACACATGCTTAAAGGGATTGCGCTGTACAGTTAACTCTTTGTCTACAGCACGGTTATATATTGCCCGCAAATTTCTCATATAATACGAAGAACTGTTGGGGCATACTCCGGCAGATTTCAAATAGGTCTCATACTCAACCATAAGAACCGAATCGATTCCTTCAATAAGTATATCTCCACGATTTCCCATGAAACGTTCGAAACTGTTCAGAGTTGCTGCATAAGTTTCAGCAGTACGTTCTTTACCAATCTGCTTTAACTGCGCAACAAGCTCTCGCCCAAACGAAAGAAAACCACCAACAGAAGGAGACTGATAAGCCCTCACTACGTCTCCTGACGTAAAGGAATTTGCAGACCGCTCGAGACTCAGGACTATTTCCCGAAGTCGGGATTGATCTTCCAAAATACATTTTCTCAATGTGGTTAGATAATGTGCACGCATTGCGTCGTCAGCAGGAATGACGATTAACGACAATCTCTTGTCCCATTCTGAGGAGAAAAGCTTGTAGCCGGTGCTTATTTGCCTCACGACCCGGTCATGGGTCACCTGATAAAACAAAGTCCCCTCTTTATCAAAAACCGAGGAAGGACGAAACTTAACTTTTACTGTTGCCATATAAGTTATATTTTGAATTAAATAATTATTGATATAACAAATATGGGAATAAAAAAAAGAGACTGAATAACTTTTTATTGTTAAACAGCCTCTTACTATTTCTTTTTTAGAGTTAACTTGGAGTCTCTACCTACCATTTATAGTTAATACCAAAACTAAGCAGTTCTTTCAACTGGAAAAAGCTGTCGCCTTCAGTCGGTTTAGAACTGTCGTCAAAACGGGTATGCACGTAAAGTTTGGTAGAGAGATAGCGGTTCAGGACGAAATTGAAGGTATTTTCCCATTCTACACGCGCCCAATGGTAGTTGGTCAGATAATTGAAACGGGATTCCAAGGTTACGGCGGAGATTATCGTCCAGTTGAGTGTCGCTTGTAATTGGGAACCGAAGTCATTCTTGGAACACTTTCCTTCGTCCAAGCCAAATTTGGTTTCGTCTACTTCCGAGCTGCCGATATAACGCAAGTTGTAAGTCAATGGCGCCATAAAGACGGAAAGATTGAATTTCTTCTTACTCAGTTTATAGTCCATACCGACACTGACCGCCAAATCCGCCGGTGACATAAATGTTGAAACCAAAACATCACTATTCGCTTTATAACCGTTGAAAAACTGAGTCTTGAATTCGGAAGAAATAGTATAATACCAATTCTTGAGAGCTCTCAAACCTAATTTATTATACAGGCGGAGCTGGTCGGTATTAAACAGGTATTTATGGTATTCGTCAGATGGGGTAGAAGTCATACCTACCTTAGCTTCGAGTTGATTCTCGAACAGGATTCTTTCATTGTCGTTGTAGTTGGCAAAAATTTGGAAAGTCGCCAAACCGGAGAAGTTGCTTTCACCACCCTTGTACCAGTTGTCCGAAAGGTGGTTCTGGCTGATTTGCAGCGATCCGTTACCACCGGTCACCCACCAGTTGGGACGGCTGATCTTTATATCGGCCTTACCTACATTATCATCCATGTTCTCCGGTTGGAACAGGTGGACAACACTGGCTTTCGGGGATATTTTCGGTTTCACGTCGCGACGGAAAACATCACGGCTCATGATGCGGTCTTCCGTAGTGACTACCAGTTGTGGTTTTTGCAGATAAAGATCCATCAATGCCTTATTGACCAAAGTATTGGCACGTCGGGTCTTGGAGAATGCCAACGTGTCATAAGGAAGAAGCTCCGTTGGCAGTTGCGGAGTGGTATCCAGCTGCACAGGCTTCCATTCCAGTTTTGAATATTGTTCCATCGGGGCATAATAATATGCCAGCGGAGTAAACAGACGGAAATAGTCAGGATCGGACGGAATATAACGCGCAGGTACGGACAGGTCATTCAGATAATCCAGTTGGGCGATATACTTATTATATAAATAAGAGACTGTATCCAGTTTCGGAGTCGGGCCTGACATGTTGAGCTTGAGCATCAAATATTTCTGAAGTTCCGCTGAAAGCGTATCTGCTTTCACAACTTTGGCTTTTGCCACTACTGTTGAAGGCTTGGTCGTTTTCGGGGATTTGGTCGCCTTGGCAGGTTTGAGAGTTTCGGGAGCAGGCTGCAAAGAATCAACCGGAATCACGGAATCAACGGCTGATTCCTGAACAGGCTCCTGTGCATAAAGTGATAACGTTAATAAAGACAGGATAAAAGCTGAACATAAAGTAGTAATTCTCATCATATTTGTCTATGGTTTAGGGTGCAAAGCTACATTATTTTGTTCAGAAATCATAGGAATCTTTTAAAATTGCATTTTTTAATAAATTTGTAGCGGCGAAAGGCAGCATTCTTCCTCTTTTTTTTATAATTTTGCGCTTTTTAAGTTCGTAAGAATACTACTAAGTAAACAATTTTTAAAACAGTTATAGCTGTGGGAGAAACAAAGTATATTTTTGTCACCGGTGGTGTTGCCTCTTCATTAGGAAAAGGTATCATCTCATCATCCATCGGTAAGTTGCTACAAGCAAGAGGTTATAATGTAACCATCCAGAAGTTTGACCCGTACATCAACATCGACCCGGGAACATTGAATCCATATGAGCACGGAGAGTGCTATGTTACCGTAGACGGACACGAAGCCGACCTCGACCTGGGGCACTATGAGCGTTTCCTGGGCATTCAGACGACAAAGGCGAACAACATTACTACGGGACGTATCTACAAGAGCGTTATCGATAAGGAACGCCGTGGAGATTATCTGGGTAAGACAATCCAGGTGATTCCTCATATCACGGATGAAATCAAACGGAATGTGAAGCTGCTCGGAAACAAGTACAAATTCGATTTTGTAATCACTGAAATCGGTGGTACGGTCGGCGACATCGAGTCACTCCCCTACCTCGAAAGTATCCGTCAGTTGAAATGGGAACTTGGCAAGAATGCCCTTTGTGTGCACTTGACTTATGTTCCTTATCTTGCCGCTGCCGGAGAACTGAAAACTAAACCGACACAACATTCTGTGAAGGAACTTCAGAGTGTAGGTATTCAACCGGATGTACTGGTACTCCGTGCCGAACATCCGCTAAGCGACGGATTGCGCAAAAAGGTGGCACAGTTTTGTAATGTGGACGATAAAGCCGTAGTGCAGTCTATCGACGCGGAAACAATCTACGAAGTACCTATCCTGATGCAGGCACAAGGACTGGACAGCACCATTCTTGAAAAGATGGGACTGCCGGTAGGAGAAACTCCGGGACTCGGTCCATGGCGCAAATTCCTGGAACGCCGTCACGCTGCAGAAACAAAAGAGCCGGTTAATATTGCGTTAGTCGGGAAATATGACTTGCAGGATGCGTATAAATCTATCCGTGAAGCTTTGTCACAGGCCGGTACTTACAATGACCGCAAGGTGGAAGTGCATTTCGTAAACAGTGAAAAACTGACAGACGAGAATGTAGATGAAGCGTTGAAAGGTATGGCCGGTGTCATGATCGGCCCGGGATTCGGTCAGCGTGGTATTGACGGCAAGTTTGTTGCTATCAAATATACGCGTACACATGATATTCCGACTTTCGGTATTTGCTTGGGTATGCAATGTATCGCCATCGAATTTGCACGCAACGTACTGGGTTATGCCGATGCCAACTCACGCGAGATGGATGAAAAGACTCCGCACAACGTGATCGACATCATGGAAGAACAAAAGGCAATCACCAATATGGGTGGTACGATGCGTCTGGGCGCTTACGAATGCGTATTGAATAAAGACTCCAAGACCTATCAGGCTTACGGACAGGAACACATTCAGGAACGTCACCGTCACCGTTATGAGTTCAACAATGACTACAAAGAACAATACGAAGCTGCCGGCATGAAATGTGTAGGTATCAACCCAGAGTCGGATTTGGTGGAAATTGTGGAAATCCCGGCATTGAAGTGGTTCGTTGGTACGCAGTTCCATCCGGAATACGGTAGTACGGTATTGAACCCGCATCCGTTGTTCGTAGCGTTTGTGAAAGCTGCTATCGAAAACGAAAAGTAAATTAGTAATTTGTAATTAAAATAAGAATGGATAAAAACACCATCACAGGTCTCGTTTTAATAGGTATATTATTGGTAGGATTCAGTTTTCTGAGCCGTCCCAGCGAGGAGCAGATAGCTGCACAAAAGAGATACTACGATTCTATTGCCGTGGTACAGCAGCAAGAAGAAGCGCTGAAGGCGAAAACAGAAGCTGCACTGGCTAACAGCAAGCAAGAGACTGCTACATCAGTAGCCGATTCTTCCGCCCTGTTTTTCAATGCCATGCATGGAACAGACTCTAAAATCAGCATTCAGAATAACGTAGCGGAAATCACTTTCACGACGAAGGGCGGACGTGTATATTCAGCCATGCTGAAGGATTACATGGCACAGGATAAGAAGACTCCGGTCATGCTGTTCGACGGTGATGATGCTTCGATGAATTTCAACTTCTACAATAAAGAAGGCGCTATTCAGACAAAGGATTATTTCTTTGAAGCAGTGAACAAGACGGATAGTAGTGTTACCATGCGTTTGGCTGCGAACAGCGAAAGCTATATTGACTTCATATATACGCTGAAGCCGGACAGCTACTTGATGAACTTTGAAATCAAGGCTACAGGTATGGCGGACAAACTGGCAAGCACCAAATATGTGGACATTGACTGGTCGCAACGTGCCCGCCAACTGGAAAAAGGATTCACTTACGAGAATCGTTTGTCTGAGCTGACTTATAAGGTGACAGGTGAAAATGTAGATAACTTGTCGGCCGCTAAAGATGATGATAAGAAGTTGGAAAGCCGCATTGACTGGGTGGCTTTCAAGAACCAGTTCTTCTCTTCTGTATTTATCGCTGAGCAGGATTTCGAAAAGGTTTCCGTGAAATCGAGAATGGAACAGCAAGGAAGCGGATATATCAAGGATTACTCTGCTGAAATGAATACATTCTTCGATCCGACAGGCAAAGAACCGACAGAGATGTATTTCTATTTCGGCCCGAACCACTTCAAGACGCTGAAGGCGTTGGATAAGGGGCGTACCGAGAAATGGGAACTTCACAGACTGGTATATCTGGGCTGGCCGTTGATTCGCTGGATTAATCAATTCATCACGATCAACGTATTCGACTGGTTGTCCGGTTGGGGCTTGAGCATGGGTATCGTATTGTTGATTCTGACTATCATGGTGAAAGTTGTGGTTTATCCTGCTACCTGGAAAACTTATATGTCTTCTGCCAAGATGCGCGTTTTGAAACCGAAAATCGACGAAATCAACAAGAAGTATCCGAAGCAGGAAGACGCGATGAAGAAACAGCAGGAAGTGATGGGGCTTTACAGCCAATACGGGGTAAGCCCAATGGGCGGCTGTCTGCCGATGTTGTTGCAGTTCCCTATCCTGATGGCTTTGTTTATGTTCGTGCCGAGTGCTATCGAGTTGCGCCAACAGAGTTTCTTGTGGGCGGACGACCTTTCCACTTATGACGCGTTCATCACATTCCCATTCAATATTCCATTTCTGGGTAACCACCTCAGCTTATTCTGCTTGCTGATGACGGTGACCAATATCCTGAACACGAAGTACACGATGTCTATGCAGGATACAGGCGCGCAACCGCAAATGGCTGCCATGAAATGGATGATGTATCTGATGCCGATTATGTTCTTGTTTGTCTTGAACGATTATCCGTCAGGTTTGAACTATTATTATTTCGTGTCAACGTTGATTAGTGTAGGTACCATGATTCTGCTTCGTAAAACTACTAACGAAACAAAATTGCTGGCTATCCTTGAAGCGAAAAAGAAAGACCCGAAACAAATGAAAAAGACCGGATTTGCCGCACGCTTAGAAGCGATGCAAAAGCAACAGGAGCTATTGCAGCAGCAAAGACAGAATAAGAAATAAGGAATAAAATCCTATATATTCTGAGAAAGCCGGACATCCTATTTTGGTTGCCCGGCTTTCTTTCTCTAAATAAACAAAGTATGATGAAGACCAAATATACTTATAAACAAATATGGACTATCGCCTATCCCATCCTGATCAGTTTGATTATGGAGCAACTGATAGGTATGACGGACACTGCTTTTCTCGGGCGTGTCGGTGAAATTGAACTGGGAGCATCTGCCATCGCAGGTGTATATTACCTCGCTATCTTTATGCTGGCTTTCGGTTTCAGCATCGGAGCCCAGATATTGATTGCCCGTCGCAACGGGGAAGGGAATTATAAAGAGATAGGTCTGATCTTCTATCAGGGCATCTATTTTTTACTGGTGGTTGCAGCTATATTGTTCACCCTATCCATTGTATTCTCACCGCATATATTGAAGAATATCATATCTTCTCCGCACATCTACGATGCAGCCGAGAGCTATATACACTGGAGAGTCTACGGTTTCTTCTTCTCTTTTGTCGGCGTTATGTTCCGGGCTTTCTTCGTAGGAACCACCCAGACCAAAACACTGACATTGAACTCCATTGTGATGGTACTCTCGAATGTTGTATTCAACTATATCCTAATCTTCGGTAAATTCGGTTTCCCGCAACTGGGGATTGCCGGTGCTGCCATCGGTTCTTCGTTAGCCGAAATGGTTTCGGTGATTTTCTTTATCATCTATACATGGAAACGGATTGACTGCAAGAAGTATGCATTGAATATCCTGCCAAAATTCCGTGTACAGATGTTGAAACGGATTCTCAATATTTCCGTTTGGACGATGATTCAGAACTTCGTTTCCCTATCGACCTGGTTCATGTTCTTCCTTTTCGTGGAACACTTGGGAGAACGGTCGCTGGCAATCGCCAATATAATCCGTAATGTATCGGGAATTCCGTTTATGATTGCGATGGCTTTCGCCTCTACCTGCGGTTCACTGGTCAGCAACCTTATTGGCGCAGGCGAACAGGATTGTGTACGAGGAACTATCAGGCAGCATATCCGTATCGGGTATATGCTTGTAATACCGATATTGATTTTCTTCTGTCTTTTCCCTGACCTGGTTCTGAGTATCTATACGGACATTCCGGAATTAAGGGAAGCATCCGTCCATTCTCTTTGGGTGCTATGTTCGGCTTATCTGGTGCTAGTTCCCGCCAATGTTTATTTCCAGTCGGTATCAGGGACGGGAAACACACGGACAGCCTTGGCAATGGAACTTTGCGTACTGACCATTTATGTCGCTTACTCAATGTACTTTATCCTGTATCTGCGGATGGACATCGCATTTGCATGGACAACGGAGTGTGTGTATGGTATTTTCACATTGATATTCTGCTACATATATATGAAGAAAGGAAACTGGCAGAAAAAGAAGATTTAAATCCTTTTTTCACTATCTTCGCAAGAAAATAAACATTTTATAAAATATATGAGACAAGCTAATTTATTTATGATGTCGGCAGCAATGTTGTTAGCGGCCTGCGGCGGAACCAAAGAAGCAGGCAAAACGGATCAGGTGCTTATCGAGAAATCGGATATTAAGATTGAAGGGAAGCGCATGACTCCCGAAGCACTTTGGGCCATGGGACGTATCGGCGGATTCGCAGTATCGCCCGAC
>ERZ791731.565-NODE-565-length-19421-cov-3.27228_pt1 | contig 19421 bp, 10 predicted proteins | sample MGYA00509954_ERZ791731 | MGnify/ENA primary metagenome ERZ791731 (study PRJEB30046, sample SAMN00715134) | human gut metagenome | study: EMG produced TPA metagenomics assembly of the A metagenome-wide association study of gut microbiota in type 2...
TTTGACTCATACTTATGTGTATGTGTTGTCTCTGATGTTCCAGATGGTGTATATACCATATAGAAAAGATTGATTGCATCTCCCTTTGTTACAGTTACAGCACCCTTAGCAACATCTACTGTTAATGTACCATCAGAACCAACTTTTTTGCTTGTTCCATTAACTTTTACGCCCTTACCAGAAGCTGCCGTTGTTCCGCCAAATACAAGTGTAAGCTTTCCAGCGGATGGTGCTGTGAACTTAATACTTGTTGATGACTCCATCTTAAGGCATTTTGTAAGTGTAAGACCGTTGTATGTTGCTGTACCTTTATTTGTTGCTATGCTTCCTGTAATACTATAGAAGTCACTTGTTGTTCCTGATTCTGTAAAGTTATGTACCTTTGCATCTCCTGATACCGGTGTGTCAGGTGTAACAGGTGTATCTTTTCCAATAGCTGGAATAACTGCTGTTTCATTATAACCACATCCTGTACATGTGCGGCTCTTAAGACCTTCTTCTGTCTCTGTTGCAGGTGTAACAACTACCCACTCACCATATGTATGTGTATGTGAAGTGCCAGATACGCTTCCACCACCTACTGATACAAGAGATGTCTTGTATGCATTAAGCTTATCCTTTAATGGCCTGTTGAGTGAATAGCTTGTATCATCAACACTGTTATCAAATGTCCACTTGAAATCTCCGCCCATAATACGTCCTGCATACTTAGTTACAATTGAAGGAACATCTGCAGGTGCATCAATATCAGCAGTATCAACACCTAAATCAACCTTAGTATCAAAATTAGAATATGTCTTTCCACCCTGCTTTGCCTTATAAGTTGAAGGTACTGTTTCACTTCTTGATGTTGCAAGATATGCATCGAAATCAGTTGCACTTGCAGTTGTTGTACCAGCATCCGAATTAGCATATATAACAGACTTCTGACCTTCCATATAGTTGTTGTATGCCTTGATGACACCACCATTCTCTCCTGAGAATATTCCACCTGCCAGAACATCACTTCCCTGCATTGAACTGAGCATTGGATAATTACAATGTCTGAAATAGTTAGCCTCTACGAATGCCTCACTATCCTTTGCAGCGCCTACACCATATTTAGAATTACCATCATAGTAGTTATTATATACATGAACTGACATTGTTCTGATACGAGGATGTCTTGAATCAGAATGGTCAAACCAGTTATGGTGATATGTAATCCAGTTCTCACCTGACTCTGACTTCATGCCACAAAGTGACATCTTTCCTGAATCCCAGAAATGATTGTAAGATACTGTCACATACTGAGAATTATCCTTTAAATCCATAGAGCCATCGCCCTTAGCCTGGTCACCATCTGAACCAGCATTGCCATAGAACACATCGTTGTTATGTACCCATACACCACGTGACTGCTTAAGAGATATACCATCTCCGTCGCCTCCACCGCCCCAGTTCATAAGACCAAGGTTTCTTACTTCTATGCCTGTTGACTGGAATACAGCCACACCTGCTTCATATAAAGTAGCATCATCACCAATACCCTCAAATGTTACGTTAGCTGCTCCCTTAACACCAATTGCATATGCTGATGATACATCTTTGCAGGCAAGTCCGCTTAATGTAACCTGACCTATAATACGGATAGCAACTGGCTGGCAGTTATTCTTAGCCTTAATTGCCTGTGTAATAGCTGCTACACCTGTATATTCTGTGTTACCAATCTTCATCTTAACTGTATTCTTATTAGCTTCTGTAACATAAAGAACAGATGCATTAGACTTTAATGTACCATCGTTGTTATATGCACCAACGCCATTCTTTACCGGTGAATTACTTGAAAATGTAAATCCGCTTCTGTCATGTGCATTTACAGTAAGCTTATCTGAAACGATAGCAGCTGATGTATTCTCCTTGCCATTGTTCAGCGGAACAATCTTCATAACATAATCGCCTGCTTTTAATCCTACAGCATCCGCTCTCATGTAAGATGGATACTTTCTGATAAGCTCATCGTCCAACTGGACATAAGCTGAATCTGAGGCACTTGCAGACTTAACATATACATTGTAACCTGTAGCTCCTGTTACAGGTGTCCATTTAACATATGCTGTCTCAAGCCAGCCTGATGCTTCTGTTATTGCGCCAGAAGCTGCATGTACTGGATTCATGTCAAATACTATAACTGACACTGCCACCATTACACATGCAAGTAATGCACTCATAAACTTTTTTACTTGCTTTTTCATTTTTCCTCTCCTTTTCCATTTTATGCACATTTTTGTGCAAATTTGATATGTTTTATTCACAAATCATGTTTATATTACCATTATTGTACAATATTTTCAACCGCATTTTACATGTTAGAGAAAATTTTTCGTAATTTTAACACATTATTTCTTTTCCTAAAGTAAATGAATATACAATTTTTTCTTTTACAGTTTTTCCGGTAAGCTGTTCCAGCGCTTTTGCATAGTAATCAAGCTGGATTGCGTATCTTTTGACAAGCTCTTTTTCCCCCGCTTTGCCCTTCATAACCCTGTCAGTCTTATAATCAACAATCACAAGTTCTCCGTCCTCTTCAAAACACAAGTCAATTATACCCTGTATAAGCTGTCCTTCGTACTCAAATACAAAAGGCTGTTCTCTTCTGACACTGCCACAGTTCACCGCATTTGCAACTCTCCTGCCTGTATCTGATTGTACAAATGTATATATATCCCACGGATTGACACTTTTCACCTGTAATTCATTCATCTTGCCTGTTTCTAACATTCTGTTAATATCTGCTTTAACTCCATCAAGGTTCACACTTACTGAATAGTCAAGACATTCCATAACCCTGTGATATGCGCTACCACGCTCATTAGCAGCAAGCTTAACTTCCTCACCGCTTATGAACTTTGGAATTATGCTGTTTGTCTCATCACATTCTTCCTTTTTAAGTGCTGTCTTCACAGATTCATCCATGTAAGCATTTTCCTCTGAATCATCATCCGCCTGCATAGCCTTAAGCTGCGAAACCGTCAGCTTCATCCTTCCGGCTGCGTTATCATCAGGAACATACTCTGGAAGCTCCTCTAATAAAGGATAAGACACAGCTTCCATAATTTCATCAGCCAGTCCCCCGATTCTAACAGCATTCGCTTCACCAGCCATCTCCCCGGATTCATCCACATCAGCCCAAGAATCCTCTCCGGCATCAACCATCACTTTAAAGCTGCCTTTCAATTTATCTGAATCCATAAGACACACTGGCATTATCATATCAAGATAGTTCTTTATATTCTCACTGTCCGCGAAAGACAACATTCCATCTGCTGCAAGTTGCTTTGCACTTCCCCTGTATTTATCAAGTGTCTTGTCTGCATCTTTTACAACTCCGGTAATTATCAGTTTTTCCCTTGCTCTTGTCATTGCAACATAGAGAAGTCTCTCTTCCTCAGCTATCGACTCCCTTACAATTCTTCTTGCCATAGCACCTTTAATAATAGTAGGTGTCTTCGTTCTTCTTTCAAGGTCAACATAATCAACTGCAATTCCTAAGTTCTGGTCTACAAGCACCGGTGCTGTTGCATCCATAAAGTTAATGTTCTTATGCGCCCCAGCAAGTATTACAATAGGAAATTCAAGGCCTTTACTCTTATGGATACTCATAATTCTTACAAGATTCTCATTATCAAGACTGGCAGCCCCCTCTGCAAAATCTTCGTCAAACTTCTTAAGTCTTTCAATATATCTTAAGAAATTAAACAGACCAGAATAGCTTGACTTTCCATATCCCGCTGCTCTTTCCAGCAGGACATTTAAGTTAGCCTGTCTCTGCGCTCCGGCAGGCATTGTTCCCACATAATCGTAGTAGCCTGAATCATATATCATCTCCCAACACAGATCATATAGTGACTCAACACTGCTCTTGTCTCGGTATTCTGTGAGCTTTGCAAGGAATAATGCACATTTGCCGGACAGCTGCTTAACATCCGTCTCCTGTATCTTATCTGCTCCGCCAAGCACTGCAACCGCTTTCAAATGTTCATACAGATTATTATGCACATTCTTATCTACATGCTCTCTGCCAAGCTTTCTCACCATTCCAAGCTCCGCTGCCGTAAATCCTCCAAAATAAGACATCATCGCCGCCGCAAGGCTTATCTCCTGAACCGGATTATCTACTATCGTAAGCATGCTTAAGATTACCTGTATCTCACGCACGCTGAAATATCCTGTTGACGAATCTGTATACGCCGGTATCCCCCTATCCATCAGGGCATCTGCAAATGTATCCGCCCAGCCTGTAACTGACCTTGTAAGAATTACAATATCCCTGTATTCTGCCGGTCTGTATATATTTTCATCTGCATCATACACATTTACGCTAGAAGAAACTATTCCCTCAATCAGCTTTGCAAGCCTGTCTGCCTCAAGCTCTCTTGTTGTCGCCTCTTCTTCATTCTCTGAAGATATAAGAATTACATCTGTACTCTTGTTGGCTTCATCACCATAATTACTGTCACTGTATTCAGGATATGGAAACCCCGCATTAAGCCTTACAGATTCGTCATACCCGATTCCTGAAAAATTCTTATTCATGATATGACTGAACACATCATTGGCACACTCAAGTACATTTTCCCGGCTTCGGAAATTCTTCTGTAATTCAATTCTAACATTATCGCCAGTCTCGCCGTATGTATCGTACTTCTCTATGAAAAGCTCCGGGCAGGCAAGACGGAACTTGTATATACTCTGCTTTACATCACCAACCATGTATATATTGTTATTCTCACCTGACAGTCTCGTCTTTGACACCGCATTAAGAATAACCTCCTGCAGCTGATTGGAATCCTGATACTCGTCTATCAGTATCTCTTCAAATCTGTTCGCAAGCTTGTCGGCAGTCTCTGTATATACAAGCTTTCCGTCTTCTTTCTTTACAAGTATTGAAAGTGCAAGATGTTCCATGTCATTAAAATCAATTATGCCCTTCTCTCGCTTCACCTCTGAAACACGCTTGGCATACACCTTTGCCACTTTAAGTAAAGTCCGTATCTGGATGCCTGCCCCCTGCATGTCTGCAAATATTCCCTCATCATCTTTCAAGAATATCTTATCATTAAGCCGTCCTATGTAATCTTTAAACAACTTTCGCTGCCCCTTAACATATTCCTTAATATCCGGGTCTGCTCCTGCATCCTTCTTTCTTGACAGAGCTTCAAATGAAAATATTCTTATCCTTCTGCCAAGCTCTCCAAAATCCTGTGAATTAATCATCTCATTAATTCCAAGCAGGTCAGACTGCAAAGCACCTGTATATGCTGCAGGTCCTGCCGGCTCAGAACAGATATCTACTAATCTGTTGTATTTATCACGGTAATCAAGAAGTGCATTTTTAATTGAATCATACAGCTCCTTAATTGCAGGATTATCGTAAGTCTCATCATCATAAACTAACATGCACTCGTCAAACCACTCATCAATCCACGGATTACTTCTTGAAAAACGGTATATTTTATCTATAATGCTCACAAGCCCTGAATCGTCCCGTCCCATGCCAAATGCATCAACAAGATTAAAGAATTCTTCATCTGCTTCGGCATAGAATTCCTCAAGCACATCTTCCAACACATCATTTTCAATAAGCTTCTTCTCACCCTCGTCCATTATCCTGAACCCCGGGTCCAGATTAACCTCTGGAAAATGATTTCTGATTATCCATAGACAGAAACTGTCTATAGTTGTTATCTGTGCGTTGTTAAGCAGTGTTATCTGTCTTAAAAGGTTCACATCCCCCGGATTCTCGTCAAGCATTGAATCAAGTGCTTTTCTTATCTTGTCTTTCATCTGGGCTGCTGCCGCCTTTGTAAATGTAACAACAACCAGCCTGTCTATATCTATATTCTTGTCAGGGTCTGTAATCATGGAAATGATTCGCTCTACCAGAACAGCAGTCTTTCCTGAACCGGCAGCCGCCGAAACAAGCACATTACAGTCTCTTGTATCAATCGCGCTCTTCTGCGCCGGTGTCCATTTTCTTTCCATTCTCATCAACCCCTTCCTTTATATTATTCCATAACACTTCATCATCGAATTTCTTTAATTTTCTGTAATTGCAGCCTGGCAAATCCACTGAAAATCCACACACTGCCCCATAAGGACATCTGTCACAGCTTGAAAACTGTCCGTCTTTATAAGGACTTCTCCTGATATCACCACCTGCAATTCTATCCGCGGTATCAACCGCCCTTACATCAACGAATCTTCCAAGCATATTAAACTGCTCTGTATTCATCACCTTACTTCTTCGTGAGTCAAATCCGCCGTCAGCCTTTCTGCTAACCGGAATATTAAGTGATGTACCCTCGGTATTGTCCATCTTCTCGGCAATATCCTTATCCGAATTAACCATTCCTTTAAGACGCAGTTCACCCTTAATCTTATCCTCTATCTCATCTGCACTCTCTGTTGTCGCAGATACAATCGGGTCACTTATGTTGTAGTAGAACACTCCGGCAGGAATCACATTTTTACCCGGACGCATCTTCGCCACAAGCTTCATTGCCGCTTCCATGTAGACCATAAGCTGGATATCAATTCCGTAGTAGGTCTTTACTATGTTGAAATCCTTCTTTCCTGTCTTGTAATCGATAATTCTTACATATACATCTGTGCCGTTTTCGCATATGTCAACACGGTCAATTGTTCCACTCATAAGCTGCTTTCTGTCTCCGTCCCCGACTTCCATATTGAACTTATGCTCGAATACAAATGGCACGAAATCACCACATTTTAACTGTTCACCCATCGCCCATACAGTGCGGTCTGCAAGGTCTTCCATCCGCTTAATCATGAATGAATTACGGCTTGAATCCTTAAGGATACTGTTCTGGTATATGTCAGTAATTGCAGCGACACTTCTTTTTACCATCTCGCGGCGCTTCTCCTCTGATATCAGATAGTACGACTCACCGTTTTTCTTGATTTCGTCGCACACCTCACGGATAACCGCATGCAGTACGACGCCAAAGTTTACTGGTGAAAATGTAAATTCTTCCCTTTCCTTTAAATCAACTCCATACCTTAAGTAATATCTCAATGGACACTCTGCAAAGTTCTCAAAAGATGTGACGCTTCCGACAAGCCTGCCGCCAGTAAGTGAATCAATAATATCCTCATCTACATTTGTGGCAATTTCAGTATTATCAAAGCTGTTAGCCGCCCGCGGTATTGTCACATATGAATTCTGCTGTGCCGTGTCTTTGTAAGATAACTTAAGGCAATGTGAAAACATTTTTCTCATGCTTCTTATAATATATGAAGGCATCAGCGCCGCACCCTCGCTGTTTTTTACCGCATATGACATGTAAAGCTTCTCCGCACTCTTTGTCATAATAAGATACAGATAGAATCTCTGTGTAAATGCTTTCTCCCTCACGGAAGCTGACATAACTATTCCCTTATCCTCAAGATACTCCCTGTCGCTTTCTGACAGAACGCTTCTTGAATCAGCCCTCTTAGGTACATTGCCGTCATTGATTCCGACAAAGAACATGACCTTGATATTGTCTAGACGGGTTCTTTCTATATCTCCGATAACAACACAGTCATTGGTCTGCGGAATAAGTCCTATCTTAATCTCCTGAAATCCTGACGCAAGTATCTTGTTAAATTCTTTAATACCAACCTTCTCGCTTCCAAGAAGGGCATACATTTTATCTAATACTTCTATAACTTTCTTATATAACTGCGCATATTCATCACCAGTGTACTCGCTGTCATTAAGCACACTTACCTTCTGCTCCATATCTTCACGCACAAGGAATTCGTAAAGAGCCTTTACCATATCTGCAACATCAGATTCCTTTGACTTAAGCACTTCTTCCAATGGATCCAACATATCCGTTATCATTGTTCTTAGTGAATTAAGCTTCTCAAGGTCAGTATTATTGACTGTTCCCCTGAACTTTCTTATCCATGGTTCATGCCATTTTCCCCTGCCTCTGATTCCAACTGCAACACAGTAATTGTCTAACAGATCAATATCTTCGCGCTCCATTCCGCTCATTCCGGTTCTTAGGAATCCTAATATGCTGTCATAGCTGTAATTATTCTCTATTATTCCAAGTGCACCGTTAATTGCCGCAATAAATGGATTGTCCGTCACATGGCGCTTGTAATCTAAGAAATATGGTATATCGTTCTGCTTTAATATATTAGCCGCCAGTTTGCCGTAGCCATCCATGTCCGCAGTAACTATCGCAATCTCGTTATATCTGTATCCACACAGTCTTGTAAGTCTTATTATTTCTCCTGCTGCAAATGTTAATTCTTCCTTGGCAACAGCTCCCTCATATATAACGATATTGTCAGTCTTCTTATTAAATCTTCCCGAATTGTTTCTGAAAAGATTCTGTTCCAGGAAATCCAGTTCTTCTGAATTCTTAAATCTTGAATTAACATTTACAATTACATTCTTTCCCGGTACTGCTTTTCCTGCAATATACACAGGTTCAAGGACTTTCACATGTTCTTCATCGCATATCTTATAAAGCTTTGATACGCAGTCCTTACTCATGAAAAAAAGTTCTTCCCTGCCTCTTACTGAATTTTCACGCTCAGATGAATCAATTGTCAGAGAAACATATATCTTCGGACACATTGATAAAAGAATTGTCATTAAATTGTACTGAACCGGAGTAAAACCTGTGAACCCGTCAAATACTATCTCGCAATTCTTTATTCTCTCTGACTCTGTAACCTTGCTGCATAATTTATCCAGTATTTCTTCTTTAGTTATATAATTCTTGTCTATGTACTCTGCAAATGCGTTATATACAAGTACTATATCATCAAGCTTATACTGAAGTGCTGCACTTCCCTCTGAATCACTGTATGCTGCACCTGCCGCATCCTGCATAACATCCGGCTTGATATCATACTGAAGCATTTCCGATATAACAGACTTCATCTCTGACACAAATCCTGTATTAGACAGATTACTTCCAAAATATTTTAATCTGTCCTTGTTCTGCTCTAAAACTCTTTTAATAATCAGATTCTTTCCTGTATCATCAAGGACTTCAAGATTATCCTCACCCACTTCCTCAAATACTTTATACGCAAGCCTTTCAAAGCTCACAACATCTATATTAAGTATTCCTTTTCTTGGATGCATGGACACCAGTCTTTTCTGAATTGCCATAGTGTACTGCTCCGGCACAACAACTATATAATTCCTGTCAGGATTCTTCATTGACTCTTCAATTATATGCGTATACAGATAGTGCGATTTACCCGCACCTGAGCTTCCCAGAATTAATTGTAATGACATGTGTTACTCCCTTTAAATATATTTAATACTCATATTAAATTTCATATCCCGCGTTTTTATGGCTCAAAATCCACCGCCTCATACTCGTCTGTGTCCGAATAATCCCACCATTCTCCCTGATAGCCTGTAAAGCCATTATTCTCCATAGCAGTCTGAAGAATCATAACATTCTTCACAGCTTCTTCATTGTCTATATCTGAATAATTTCTGTCTGCTTTTAGAGAGAAATCATCAAATTCTGTAGGCATTGGTATAATGCTTCCATCTGCAGCAACCATAGTTATATCTACTGTTCCTCCCAGATTATGCCTTCTCATTCCGTTAGCAGGATTAGCAACATAGTTAGGATCAGGATATACTTCCCACAATTTCTGCTGTGCCTCAAATGGTCTGTATGCATCCCAAATTTTTAAGCTGTATCCCTGCTGCTTCAATTCCTTATGTACCTGTGCCAGCTTCTTAACAGTTCCATATCGGAGGTATGCTTCCGTGAAATCATATATCTTTACCCCCGTAAAGTTATTCTCTGTTGCATATCTTAATTCCACATATATGTCCGGTATATATTTCTTAACAATTACATATTCGTCATCCTCTGGTTCTTTTTCAGTTGTAATCTCCTGTGTTATAATTTCCTGTGCTGTCACTTCCTGTGCTGCAGTCTCCTGTATGTTCACCATCTCTTTTTCTGATACATCATCTGTTGTGACATTTTTCTTTTGTCCACACGCTGTCATGCCTACCATTATCATGATTGCTGTTATAAATGTTTTAGTAAATCTACGTTTCATAGTCATTGCCCCTCTTCATTACCTACTATTTCATCATATTTAACAATTTAGTAGTTTTTTTCAAGCTATTAGTTGCTTTATAATGCTTCTTCCTAACTTGAAGACCTACTAAACAAACACCATTCACACTTTTAGTAGGTCTTTTCCATATTGTCAGTTGCTTTGTAATTCTTCTTTCCAACTCAAACGCCTACTAAATAAACACGGTTCACACTTTTAGTAGGTCTTTTTCTTATATATCTATAATATTAGACAATTCTAATCATCAAAAAAACCTACTATTTTGGCATAAATTATCAATTTAATAGGCAATTTTCTTTATCCGAATTAATTATCCTCTGATTTTTCTCTCAATATACCTACTAATTCATCATATTTAGCAGCTTTAGTAGGTTTTTGCCCCATTCATGCATTAATTTAATGTGCCATTTTACACTATCCAATACATTTGTATTTAATATACCACATTTTAATCATAATCTCCCACTCCATACCATATATTTTGTAATAATGAATATGAAGGGCAGGTTTCTTTGTGATGAGTCAGACTAAAATTGTTGTTATTCCATTTAAAAAGCTCCTTATTGGAGTGTTTATCGCTGCTATTATAATAGCTTTTATTATATTCGCTGTTATCCGTCTTGGCAGCAATAGTTCTGATAATTCCAGGAATACTACTAAACCTAAGAGCAGCACTGTAAATGCTTCTGCTTCTTCTAATATTGAGACACCCCTTGATAATGCCGACGCTCCTAAATTCTGCCCCGGAGTATATACCGCCTCTATTCTGTTAGACGGCAACCCCGTTGATATCCAGGTCACAGTTGATTCCTCTAACATTAACAGCATTGAGCTTGTTAATCTTTCTGAATCAATCACAACTATGTACCCTAAGCTCACAACTTCATTTGATGAAGTTGCTGCTAAAGTCATGGAAGCCGGCACAACCAACATAACCTATGATTCAGCCAACAGATATACATATTCCGTCTTTATAGAAGCAATAAGCGCAGCCCTTAAAAAGGCTGCGCCATGATTAATATCTTATATTTTCTGTCTTGTACCCCACATGCCTGCTAAATCCGTCTGCCACTACTTAGAATAAGTCACAGCCTCACTATTCTCTACATAATCAAACATGCCATCATTCTTCTCTTCAAGTGCCTTGATGATGTGATATGTATATTCATTATATGGTGTATCAATTCCAAGTTCTTTCCCCATGCGCATCATTGCGCCGGAGAACATATCTATCTCTGTGTGTCTGCCAGCGTCAATATCCTGCAGTGTTGAATATCTTGCTGTTGGCGGAACAGCGCTTCCTCTGCTTGAGTTATCTGCACACCTGCTCATATCAATGCCTTTGGCAAGAGCTACTGCTTCAACGACCTTACGTAATCCTTCGCTGATTGCTTTCATATGCTCACTGTCAGTATAACAGCCAACACCTGCTCCAATAATAGCCTGTGGAAGATTGTTGCATATATTAAGTCTATACTTGCTCCATATCTCTTCCTTTATAAATTCTGTTATTCTGTAGTTAATTCCTGTTCCATCAAACAGTTCTTTTATAGCAAGAACCCTGTCACTTGCAACATCACCTGATTCTTCCCCATATATAATTCCAATAGTTGTCTCAGGATTGAACACATATTCCTTTCCTTCGCGGTGTGACGCCACCTTTATAAGTGAATAAATAATATGTGATTTATCTATAACGCCAGCTATAATCTCCTCACTGTCAACACCATTCATAAGGCTCATGACAATCGTATTCTCACCAGCAACTGCCTTAATGTCGTCTAACGCCCCGGCAAGTGCGCCGTATTTTAATGATACAACAAGAAGGTCAACACCTTTTGCTTCCTCTGGGGTCAATACCTCCGGGTGGTATGTCTTTCCATTAATCAGACAGCCTTCTGCCTTAAGTCTTTCCGCTCTTTCGCCCTTTGCAATAACGCTTAAACTTATATCCTTCTTTTTTGAAAGTCCCCATATAACATAAGAGCCGACTGCTCCTGCTCCAAGTACTGCCACTGAATGTATCTTCATATACATTTTCCTCTCAATCTTTGTAATTTCTTCAAATATATATACACTTCTATTCTTCCTGCGTCAAATGCTTTCATCTTCCCACAATATCGCCCTTTTCAAAATCATATGTCAGCTTCTTTCCATATGCCTTGACATACGCAGCGCATTTCTGCTCATAGTCTGTGTGCTGCATCCTTATACTGGCCGTTCTTTCATCAAGCTGCCCGTCCGGATATATTACCGGCAGAACATGTACCCTGAATGTATGCAAATGTGTACTCTTAACCAACTGCTCAACAAACAACGAAATCACTGGAACATTAAACTTAACAGCATACAGATATGCACCTCTCTTGCATGGGCGTGGCTTTCTGTAATTAAACCACATTTCCTGTTCAGGATATATAAGCACAAGTTTGTTTTCATCAAGTGCGCTCTTAATCTGATTAGGAAATTCTGTCTGCATAAACCATTTCAGGCTGCTTACAGGCATTGTGTCGGCATATCTTTGCATATACCCGACAAACCCTTTCATAGCAAGGTTAGTATCCTGATTAACAATACTTATTCTTGTGAATCCAGCTTTTCTCATTGCAAACCTGACAATTGCAGGGTCTAACGGGCTGAAATGATTGCATGTTACAATTGCAGGTTCTTTAATACCTGAAAGATTCTTAAGTCCGTCCACCTGTGTTATAAGCCCGACTGCCGAAGTTCCAGCATAAAATATAGCTTCTGCAATGTATTTCTTGACACAAAAACCATATGATGCGCGGTAATCAATATAATGTCTTAACAATGCTTCTTTATCTTCTCTTAACAGCTTAGGGTCTCCCGGCTCAACCTTTGAATTTAACTGATTAAGGCTTACAGCTGTCTTAATATTTTCATAGACCTGCTCTCTGACACCAATCATATCTCCTCCAACATCATTTATTTTGCAGCATCACTGCAATCCCTCACGAAACCACTGTCCACAACCAATCTGCTTCCCACAATATCCGAAAACTTAACCCCGTCACCGTCCGCAATATTCTCAGCCCTTGCAAGAAGCTTCTTTAAATTCTCACGGTCAGCTTTCCTTTCATTATCCCCATACTGCTCACGCTGTTTAATCAGCAACGGATAAAATCCCGACTCCGCCGCATACTGCCAGAAATACTCCTCATACGGAATCTCGCTGTAATGCCACGGCTTGTCAAACAGATTATAATGTATCAGCTTCGGTCTTGCTATATACTCCCCGCCCTTGTTAGGCATAACATTCCATTCCTTATCAAGAAAATATATTTCTTTTGCACACATAGCATTAATATAATCCTGATCAGGTGCAACACTGTCAAAGTGATATTCAGCCATAAGCTTTAAGAATCTGTCTGCCAGATGAGCCTGTCTTATCTTATCAAGGTTCATAAGAAGCACTCCTGAATTGACATATTCATCCCGCTCTATTCCCACTACATTTTCAATGTAATGAGCCAGTATTGTATTCTTTCCTGCAAATGTATCTCTTACTGCACCAAACATTGCATCACCCATATCAACTGAATAAAGCTTTGCAATATCATCATTAATCACAGTGTCCGAATCAATGTATACAGCTTTATCAAGCTCGGGGAAAAGCTCTGCAATAAATAACCTGAAATATATTGTCAGCGTAAATTCGCCTGAATAAAGCCTGTTTTCCTGCCTGTCTGTAATGGTCTGTCCAAAGCTTTCAGAATATTCGTACATTTTCTTTCTTATATCAACGAATTCAATATCTATATTTTCATAATCCTTTATCACATTGCGAAGCTGAATCATCGTGATATTCTTCACATTATCACACATAACAATAATGCGGTAACGCTCATCACAAGCTACATGTACAGCCAGCGATTTAAGGCACACTGCCAGATATGGTGCGTACTGTTCATTAATAGAGAAAAACACCGGAATACGTGAAACTGCCATGTACTCTTCATGCTCCCTGTTATAAGAATCCAGAAGCTCATCATATTCATGAAGCCCAAGTATATTATGCATTTTATCAATCTCCCACGGCTTGACTGAAACAGTCCTTATCACCGGAAACACCCGGAAGGTAGTTGTAAAATGCTGAAAAACAGTGTTGTCATGCAGCCTCCTCTGGTCATTAAACTTTCGTCCGCACAGATTAACTCTTGTTGCAAATGTATTAACAGCCGTCTGGTCAGGCATAAACATTTCCTTTCTTATGCACTGTTCACGACATTTCTCCAGAAGCCCGTTCTGTCTTATCATCCTCATATTCATAAGCATTACTCCGGAATTAATGTAACCATCACCGAAAAGCCATCTGCCATAATAATCAGAAACTCCCGCAATCTCTATGCCATCCATATTCTGATAATAAAAATCCCTAAAATCTTTCCTGCACAGCACATCAGTATCCAGATAAAGAACTCTATCCTTAATATCTGTCTTATCGGCAAAAAGGCGCAGCATACAGCACGCAGTAAATCTGCTCTGCATATTTGCCTCCGGCAGCTCCTCAACAAAATATCTTGTAACATCAACAAGAAAGATATTTACTTTAATGTCCGATTTATTCAATTTTTCTTTCAGATATTTTGCAAATGCTTTATCAACCGGCTTGTAATTAATACCTTTTTCCCTGTAATCAACCGTGAGAATATATATATTTAACGGTTCATCCACATTTTTAATAAGTGACATTGATGATAAAAGAATCCCCTTCTGCATTGGTTTATCACCACAATACAATATGTTCATAAATCCGTATCCTTTCTTAATTTATTAAATATGTCTGATTTATCCTCTCTGTATTGATTTTCCCCAGTTTCTTAAGTAAAATACATATAAGTTTTAAACGATAATTAAAGAATTGAGGAATGTTATGATATTTAAGATTTTCAAAAAAGATTTGAAAGGTCTTAGCAGGAATATTCTGGCTTTAGCCATTGCGCTTGGTCTGTGCCTTATTCCATCGCTTTACGCATGGTTTAACATATATTCCAACTGGGATCCTTACGCAAACACTGCGTCTGTCCAGATTGCTATTGTTTCTGAAGATGAAGGCTACTCTGAATCTGATGATTCCACTATCAATATGGGAGAACAGATTGTTGAACAGCTTCATTCGAATGATAAATTAGGCTGGCGTTTTCCGGAAACTAAAGATGAAGCCATGAATAAACTGAATGCCGGAAAGTACTATGCCGTTATCGTTGTTGGTGAGGACTTTTCACGAAGCCTGTATGACTTCCTTGACAATGGTCTTAATCCACCAACAGTTACATATTATGAGAATTCCAAGAAAAATGCTGTTGCTTCCAAGATTACAGATACAGGAAAAAGCACTCTTCAGAACACTATCAATTCCGAATTCATTGATGTATGTGTTAAGACTATTATGCAGGGACTTAACGAAATAGCTGAAAATGATCCTTCAATTATTGAAAAGACAGTTAAGGATTTACAGAGTGTATCTGCCAATATTAATTCTTACGATACCATGATTGACATGTTTATTAAGAGTAATTCAGACCTTGCAGATAATCTTGCAAAGCTTCAGGAGGTTCTTCCACAGATTAAAGATGTTCTTACCGGAACAACTGATGTTGCTGATATTGCCAATAAATCTCTTGATAATGTCACAGATGATATTGCAAACCAGATTGATGCGCAGCTTAAAGCTATGAATGAATTAACTGACAGTGCACTTGATTCTCTTGATAAAGCTGTACAGCTTTCAATAACTGATGTCGGACAGGCTGGCGTTGAGCTTAGTAAAGCCAACAAACAGTTAAAGGAACTTATAGACCAGAATAAGGCTCTTGAAGATGCTATTGATTCCCTCAGCAAAGTAGATGGCATTGACCCGGCAGTTATCACCGCCCTAAAGTCAGCTCTAGCTTCTGTTAACGCTATGGAGAATATCGCATACAACCTTGTTCAGCAGTGTGCCGATATTCTTACTGATTCACCTGAAACACTTCAGGCAAAGTACCAGTTAATCAAGTCTGTTGTTGAACAGTGCCGCACAGAGCTTCAGAAGAGCCAGACAATTATGCAGACTGTAATAAGAACTAATGTTAACCTTCTTAAGGCTTCCATTAAGAATGCCGTAAGCAGTCTGGCCGCTAATATAAGCAGTGCCGGAGACAATATTAACGGAATATCACAGATGCTCCTTGGTGTGAGTGATATATCTGTAAATATTAATACAACTCTAGAAAGCACAAAAACATTACTTGATTCTCTCAACAAAAGACTTGATACCATATCTGGTTCAGTAGGAGATATAAGTTCATCCTCTACATATAAACTGATAATGGATTTCATCAACTCAGACGCACAGTCAATAGCGTCATTCCTGTCAGAACCTGTACAGGTAGAAGAAATCTACGTCTATATGCAGACTAACTATGGAACAAGTGTTACACCTTTCTATACAACACTTGCTCTCTGGGTTGGAGGAATTGTTTTAGTTGCCCTTATGAAAGTAAAGGTTGACTACGAAGATGACGAATTCAAGGATGCCACAGAACATCAGAAATATATAGGCCGTGCATTACTCTTCCTTGCAATGGGACAGCTTCAGGCTCTTGTAGTTGTTCTTGGTGATTTATACATTTTAAAAATTGACTGCACCCACCCATTCATGCTGTGGCTTGCAGCCGCTATAACAAGCTTTGTATTTACATTATTTATATATACACTTGTTCTTACATTTGGTGATTTGGGAAAAGCTATTGCTGTAGTTATGATTGTGTTACAGATTGCCGGTTCAGGCGGAACTTATCCAATAGAACTTCTTCCTGAATTCTTCCAGAATGTGTACCTTTACTTCCCATTCCCTTATGCAATCAATGCCATGAGGGAGGCAATAAGCGGATTATATCAGTGTGATTACGCTGTATTTCTTGTGAAATTATGCGCTTATGCTGTTATTTCCCTTATTCTGGGACTTGGAATCAGAAAGTCACTTCTTGAAGTACGCGAGTTCTTCGAACGCCGTATGAAAGAAACACATTTTATGTAAAGGAGAAATGAATTTATGCAAAATGATGATTTTAATATAGATGTTGTTATTGCGGAAATCACAGCGTTTGCAGAAAATATGCACGCTAAGAACCAGCACAAGAAAAAGGTCTGCTTAAGATGTATGATGATAATTCCTTTAGTATTCATGGTGCTTATGTTTACCATAGATACAGCTAAGGTTGTTTATCTGCTTCTTTGGGTAATCTCACTTTTTATATTCTGTGCTTATCTTATAGTTATTGATTATATTGATGACAAGCTCGCAAGAAAGCTCAATGAGCTCAATATTGAGATTAAGGAAAAACAGGCTGATACTTCTCTTACAGACAGTATCAAAGCATTTTTAAGTGAGGTACAGTTATGAAAAATATATTTAAGATTATACGGGCTGACCTTCGCCATATAAAAACAAATGTAATTGCACTATGCGTAATTATCGGTCTTACCGTTATTCCTGCATTGTATTCGTGGTTTAATATCCTGTCAAACTGGGATCCATATGGACAGGCTTCCACAAGCAGGATTAAAGTTGCTGTTGTATCTGTTGACAAAGGTACTTCTCTTGAAGGAACGGAGCTTAATGTCGGTGACACCATAATTGACGCACTTAAAACTAATAACACCATCGGCTGGCAGTTTGTTGCTTCATCAGATGAAGCAATCGAAGGCGTATACAGCGGTGAGTATTATGCAGCCCTCGTTGTTCCAGAGAATTTTTCCAAGAACCTTATAAGCTTCTTAAGTGATTCCATGGAACATCCGCAGTTAAAATATTACTGTAACCAGAAGGCAAACGCTATTGCACCTAAGATAACAGACAAGGCTAAAACAGCAGTTCAGCAGCAGGTAAACCAGACATTTATAGATACAATCGTATCTACGATTGCCGGCACTGGCGACTCGGTTATCAAAGATGCAGATAAAGAAACCGGTTCTCTTATGGATGCAGTTATTAACAGACTTACATCCGCAAGGACTACACTTTCAACATACGATGTAATTCTTAACTCAATGCTTGCAATTACTGACCTTACATCATCAATAAGCAGCAGTTCAAACAGTGCTGCACCGCAAGTTTATACACAATTACAGTTACAGCAGCAGCAGTTAATAACCTTACAGGCACTTGTAAATGGTAATTCCGCTGAATCTTTAAATGAATTATCATCTGCTCTTTCAAACCAGATGTCCCAGATTCAAAGCATTATGAGTTCATTAACAGAGCTTTATTCTGACATGAACATGGATGTTGCAGACCTGTCTGCTGCAATTAAGCTTACATCGGGTTCACTCACTCAGACTAAAGAGCTTCTCAGTGACCTTGAGACAAAGCTTGATAACGCAATTAATACATTAAACACAATCACTGAACAGGATACATATGGTTTATTATCAGAGATGTTAAATGCAGATGCCAATACTTTGGGAGATTTTCTCTCTGCACCTGTAAATATAACAACAGAGCAGGTATATGCTGTTAAAAGCTATGGAACAAGCGCTTCACCATTCTACACAATACTTGCACTGTGGTTTGGTGGACTTATACTTGTTGCTATTATGCACACACCTGTGCATCCTGCTCCGGACATTCCAGCAGATGCAAAGAGATATGAAAAATTCTTCGGAAGGTATTTTATCTTCTTTGCAGTAGGACAGCTTCAGGCACTGCTTATAACACTTGGAAATCTTCTCTACATAGGAATCCAGTGTTACCACCCATTCCTTTACTGGGTTGCATGTGCATTCTCAAGCTTCGTATTCACCTTCTTTATGTACAGCCTTACTGTTGCATTTGGAAATATCGGTGAAGCACTTGGAATTGTCCTGCTCGTTATACAGGTTGCCGGCTCAGGCGGTACATTCCCTATAGAAGTACTTCCTAACGCCTACCAGATAATATACCGATTTCTGCTCTTCCCATATTCAATGGATGCATTAAGAGAATGTATAGCAGGAATGTACAGATACGATTACATAAAGAACCTCGCTTTTCTTTCAATATATATAGTTGTTTCGCTGATTATTGGATTGTTCTTACAGAAACCATTTGAGAAGCTGAATCATATGATTGAGAGAAGTAAAGAGAAGTCGGGGGTAATGTTGTAGGAAGTTGCTCCCCTAAAGCACGCCCAGCCGTGTATATTAGTAAAATCAAAACACGCTTCCGCTCGGATTCCGACGCAGCGGTACTAAGATTTATAAAGGTTTGCCGCCTATGGCGGGGGGGCCTTTAAAAAAAAAGCGCGGGGCTG
>ERZ791731.569-NODE-569-length-19337-cov-4.24723_pt1 | contig 19337 bp, 9 predicted proteins | sample MGYA00509954_ERZ791731 | MGnify/ENA primary metagenome ERZ791731 (study PRJEB30046, sample SAMN00715134) | human gut metagenome | study: EMG produced TPA metagenomics assembly of the A metagenome-wide association study of gut microbiota in type 2...
ATTTTTAATATTCAGATAATTTTGTCAACAAAGAATCGGTTTTGATTGTTATTTTAGTTAAGTTTGCACGACCCTGTTAAAAAAGATGATATGAAGATTTATCATAAGTTTTTATTGTATCAGAATAAACTACTAAAACCCTATATACGCATTGTATTGGGATTGTTGGAAGCACTAACTTATTTAGCGTCTCTTACACTTATTATCGGAGTGATTTATGAACATGGCTTCCCCTTATCGGTAGATGAAGTGGCAAAAATACAGACGTTGTATAAAGCGGTATGGATTATTTTCCTGATTGATGTCACCTTACATATTTTATTGGAATATAGAAGTACGAAAAAGCAATACCGGCGACTGGCATGGATCTTGAGCGTCTTGCTATATCTCACTTTGATACCGGTCATTTTCCATCGGCCTGAAGAAGAAGGGGCTATTTTACAACTTTGGGAATTTCTGCATGGCAAGTTTTATCATTTGGTATTACTGCTGATTTTCTCTTTGTTGAACCTGTCCAACGGACTGGTACGACTGTTGGGGCGCCGCACCAATCCGTCTTTGATACTGGCGGTCAGTTTTCTCGCTATTATCCTGATTGGTACAGGGTTGTTGATGCTGCCGCGATGTACGGTGAACGGCATCACTTGGGTGGATTCCTTGTTTACGGCTACGAGTGCGGTATGTGTCACGGGATTGGTTCCGGTGGACGTCTCGACTACATTTACTACCGGTGGTCTTGTTGTCATCATCTTATTGATTCAGATAGGTGGTTTGGGAGTAATGACGTTAACCAGTTTCTTTGCCATGTTCTTTATGGGAAATACTTCCCTTTACAATCAGTTGGTTGTCCGTGATATGGTCAGTTCCAATTCATTAGGTTCGTTGTTGTCCACTTTATTATATATACTGGGATTTACTTTGGTGATTGAAGGTATCGGCATGATTTCTATCTGGTTCAGTATTCACGGTACGCTTGGAATGAACTTTGAAGATGAATTGGCTTTTTCAGCTTTCCATTCTATTTCCGCTTTTTGCAATGCAGGATTCTCCACACTTTCCGGAAATTTAGGAAACTCAATGGTAATGACTAATCATAACGGGTTGTTTATTTCCGTTTCCTTGCTGATTATTCTGGGCGGTATCGGCTTTCCTATCCTTGTTAATTTCAAGGATATAGTATTGTATCATTTGCGTCATTTTTGGAAATTTGTACGTACCCGCAAACTGGAAAAGCACAGAATGCTTCATCTTTATAATCTGAATACGAAGATTGTACTGATAATGACTTTCCTGTTGCTGGTTATCGGTACATTGGCGATTGCTGCTTTTGAATGGAACGCTTCTTTTGCCGGAATGCCCGTCGCGGATAAATGGACGCAGGCTTTCTTTAATGCTACTTGTCCTAGAACAGCCGGCTTCAGCAGTGTCGATCTGGCTTCTTTGAGTGTACAGACTTTATTGGTTTATCTGTTGTTGATGTGGATTGGTGGCGGGGCACAGTCTACTGCCGGTGGTGTCAAGGTAAATGCTTTTGCGGTGGTCGTCTTGAATCTTGTGGCCGTACTGCGTGGAACAGAACGGGTGGAAGTATTCGGTAGAGAACTCTCTCACGATTCTATCCGACGCTCCAATGCGACGGTGGTCATGTCATTGGGAATACTATTCCTCTTTATCTTTATATTGAGCATCCTTGAACCGCAGGCATCATTGATGGCGTTGACTTTCGAATGTGTTTCGGCGCTTAGTACGGTAGGTTCCAGTCTGAATCTGACTCCCGTGTTATGTGACGCAAGTAAGTTATTGGTAGCATTATTAATGTTTATCGGGCGTGTAGGCTTGATTACGTTGATGCTTGGAATTGTGAAGCAGAAAAAGAATACAAAATACCGTTATCCGAGTGATAACATAATCATAAACTAAAGATATGAAGTATATTATTATCGGTTTAGGAAATTACGGTCATGTGTTGGCCGAAGAATTATCAGCACTGGGACACGAGATTATTGGCGCGGATATAAGTGAAAGCCGTGTGGACAGTATCAAAGATAAGATTGCCACTGCATTTGTGATTGACGCGACGGATGAACAATCTTTATCGGTACTTCCGTTGAATAGTGTGGACGTGGTCATTGTCGCGATTGGTGAGAATTTCGGTGCGTCCGTGAGAGTGGTGGCTCTGCTAAAGCAGAAGAAGGTGACTCATATCTATGCCCGTGCCATTGATGGAGTGCACAAATCCGTGCTCGAAGCGTTCAGCCTGGAGAGGATATTGACACCGGAAGAAGATGCAGCCCGTAGTTTGGTGCAACTACTTGATTTTGGAACGAATATGGAAGCCTTCCGCATTGATTCGGAATATTATGTCGTGAAGTTTACTGTGCCGAAGAAATTTGTGGGATACTTCGTCAATGAACTGAATTTGGATGAAGAATTTCACTTGAAGCTCATAGGACTGAAACGGGCGGATAAGATAACCAATAGTCTGGGTATCTCTCTGACGGAACTACATGTGAAAAACGAACTGTCGGAGAACGAGAAAGTAGAAGAGGGGGATGAGTTGGTTTGCTATGGTAAGTATCGTGACTTCCAGTCCTTCTGGAAAGCTATTTGATACTTATTCATATTAAATAAACATCAAAGTCATATATTCTTAGACTCCAAACGATAAATGAAAAAGCCGGATAATCAATCGGACTCTGGAAAGACTTCCGATGATTATCCGGTTTTCTTATGACGTTTAAGAAGCAGCGTTGATTATTTCGTCTGGATACGAATATTTCCTGCTTTTACACCGCTTGCCTTTGCAGTAAGCACAATTTCACCTGTTGTTTCATCCGATTGTACAATGGCTGTCAACATTCCGTTGAAAGCATGCATTTTCGGAAGATGGAACTGTTCAAGGTTAGTAGGGTCACCGTTGGCGGCAGCACGATATTTACCGGCTCCTTTGACGGAGAAGTTAATCTGGCGATTGTCGGCAGGGCAGAGGTTTCCGTCTTTATCTACTACTTTTACAGTGATATAAGCCAGATCTTTTCCGTCTGCTGTCAGCTCGTTCCGGTTACTTACCAGTTCGATGTGATGAGGCTTTCCGGCAGTGCGAACCACTTTTTCCGCTACTGCTTTTCCGTCTTTGTTATAAGCTACTACTTTAACTTCGCCCGGTTCATATACGGCATCCATCCACATCAGGCGGTAGCGGTTTTTCAGTGAACTGTTGTTTTTGCTTTGTTTGCCGTAGCTTTTTCCGTTGATAAACAGTTCGGCTGTCGGGTAGTTTGTATATACGAATACCGGAGTTACTTCACCTTCACGTCCCGGCCAAGTCCAATGAGGAAGAATATGCAGCGTCTCTGCATTTTTGTTCCATACACTGCGGTAGAGATAATAACGGTCTTTGGGCAGGCTGGCAAGGTCGATAATGCCAAACATGGAACTATGATTCGGCCATGAATCGACATCATAAGGTGAGGGTTCGCCCAGATAATCGAATCCTGTCCATACGAATTGTCCCATAGTCCAGTGATTATCATCCGCCAAAGCAAAATCTTCATCAGGAATATTTGACCACGGGCAGACTTCCACGTCATACGAAGAACATTGATGGTCTTCATATTTGGCGCCTTTCTTGTCCTCAACCGGGAATTTATAGACTCCGCGCGAGCTGACGGTAGAAGCTGTTTCGCTACCCAGAATCAGGTTCTGCGGAAGTTGGTCGTAAGACTCTTTATAACGCTGGGTGCGATAGTTAAGCCCCGGTATGTCAATCATAGCCGCAAAGCCATTGGCAAGTACACAAGTCACCTGATCCATTCCGCAAGTTACGGGACGGGTAGGATCTTCACGGTGGCAAATATCCTGCAGGAATTTAGCTACCTTATAGCCGACAGGACTACATTGGGTAGGTACCTCATTACCGATGCTCCACATTACTACACAAGGATTATTGCGATAATTGTGAAGCATATTCACCATATCGCGTTCCGCCCATTCATCGAAATAACGGTGATAACCGTTTGTGCATTTGGCAATATCCCATTCATCGAACGGTTCAATCATCATCATAAATCCCATTTCGTCACATAGTTCAACGAGTTCCGGAGTCGGCATATTATGCGATGTACGGATAGCGTCACACCCCATGTCTTTCAAAAGAGTAAGTTGGTGGCGAAGAGCAGCTACGTTGATAGCAGCTCCCAACGGGCCTAAATCGTGATGATTGCATACCCCCTGGAATTTACGGTGTTCGCCGTTCAGGTAGAATCCTTTATCGGCTATGTATTCAATACTACGGATACCGAAACGGGTAGTATATGTATCTACCAACTTATCATCCGCATAAATCTTTGAAACAGCTTTGTAGAGCGACGGACTTTCCGGTGACCAAAGTTCGGGTGCGTCTATGATGAAATTCTGTTCAAACGGTTGTCCGTGATTGATTCGGCTTGTATTCTCTTTACGGGTAACGACCTTTCCGTCCGGAGCAAGAATATCCGTCTCTACGCGGATTTGCGTTTTCTCACCGGCATTCTCAATTTTCGTCTGCAGGCGCACGGCTGCAAATTCCTTGCTCACGTGAGGAGTTGTAATCTGTGTTCCCCATACAGGTACATGTACTTTCTCCGTCACAATCAAGTGTACATTGCGGTATAAGCCCGCTCCCGGATACCAGCGCGAAGACTGCGGACGGTTTTCCAAACGAACGGCTAATGTATTGCTCTTACCGTCTTTATTAAGGAAAGGGGTTACATTGCAATGGAAAGAATTGTAGCCGAAAGGCCAGAAACAAGCTTCTTTCCCATTCACATAGACACGCGCTTCACTCATAGCGCCATCAAAGAGTAATGTCACTTCTTTGTCTGCGGGAGTGTCAAAACTGGTGCGATACCAACCGGAACCTACATAAGGCAGTCCCCCGGTTCGTCCTGTCTTTAAAGATGCCTTTTTCTCGAAGTTCTGCGTAACAGCAACATTCTGGAGATCGTTGTTCATGTCGAAAGGGCCGAAAATAGCCCAATCGTGCGGAATAACGACCGATTCCCATTTTGTGTCATTGAACTCCGGCTGGCTGGCCTCTTTAAAATCTCCTTTACTGAATTTCCAGTTCTTCTCGAGCAGCGTCTCGCTGCGCTGCGCTTGCAGGCTGCAAGCGGCTCCCATCAAAAGTACAGTTATCAACTGTTTTTGGTGTTTCATGTTCATTTTCACTTTTCAGGTATAAATAATTTTGGATTCGGGGTAAAGATATAAAAAATGATCCAATAATATTATCTTTTAAAGGCATTAAATGAATTGGTGGGCTTACCGCTGTCGTCAAACATCCCTTTACTATAACCTTTCCAATTTCCGTAACATTGAGGTTCCCAGGTAAATACTCCCAGGCATTGGTCTACTTGTTTCGCTTTGGTAACAAAATCTGTATAGAAGGCTTCCGCTTCTTCGTAATCCCAACTGATGCCGATTTCGCACATCATTACCGGAGTATTGTATTTGGCTATTAACGCTTTCATATTGGCAATGCAAGCATCGTTCATCGCTTCCCAGTCATCCGGCGTATGTCCGTCTTCGGCCGATATGTCCGGATAAAGTGACATACCGATAATGTCCCATTTGGCATTGTTCTCGTGCAGGTAGCCGAAGATTCTATTGTACAGGCCGGCATCATTTCCCTGGTCGAGATGAACGATAACTTTGGCTTCCGGGTAGACCTCTTTTACAGCATCGTAACCTGCTGTGACAAAGGCTGCGAAATTCACTCTTCCCGCTTCACTTGTGGTTTGCCCGGTAGGGAATAGCATCCCTTGATGAGTTTCATTGCCTACCTGTACCCATTCTACGTCAATGCCTTTCTCTTTCAATGCGCTGAGCACATCTTTCGTGTGGTCGGCGATAGCCTGTTCCAATTGCTCTACGGAGTAATCCGCCCATGCCTTGGGCTTGGCCTGCTGTCCGGGGTCAGCCCAACGGTCGCTGTAATGGAAATCAATCATGATGCGGTAGCCCAGGTTATGCGCTCTCCATGCTTTGAGCAATACGTCCCCTTTGTTGCACCACCCTCTTACATCATCCGTGTCATTCTCCGGATTTACCCATACACGCAGGCGGATGGCATTCATTCCCAAATCACGTAACAGGGACATGCATTCCTGTTCTTTTTCTCCGGCAGTATAGAATTTATATCCGGAACTTTCCATTTCCGTCAACCAACTGACGTCGGCTCCCCTGGCGAAACCTGACATGTCATAAGTTACTTCTTCCTTTTCGGGGAAAGTCGGCGTGTCGTTATCATCGCTGCAAGCGGTGAAGAGGCTTCCGCCAAGCAGGGCGGAAGCTATAAATAGAATCTGTTTAAATCGTTTCATTGTCATTTTTATTATTGATTGCTAATGGTGTAAGTTCCGTTTATCAGGTCGACTGTAACATTGTATGTGCCTGCCTCTACCGGTTTGATTCCGTCATTGGCACCATAGTACAGCGTTCCGTCATAGCCACCGTAAGAGCCTGTCCAATCATTTATCACAAATTTGAGTCCCCATTGGCTGTCCTGTCCCAATGTAATGCTTCCGGAATATGTTCCTGCCGTTTCGCCGGCTTGTAGAGCGACCAAACCTTCACCGTCTATACCGAGATAACAATATATATTGTTGACTGCATTACTCTTGTAACTCATAGGTTCTTTTAATGACACTTCAAATAGATATAATCCGTCTACCGGAGCTGGGATATTTTTTCCGTTTCCTTGGAAAAGCACTCCGTTCTCGGCTGTACTTGTCGCATCGTCACTAACCAAGGTGTACAGTTGACTCTCATCCCAGTAGTCTGTAGTACTTATTGCATAATCTCCCCATTCAGAGTCTACATTAACAACCCCTGCATACTTGAGTTCGTCTTCGTTATAGATTACAATTTTGTGGTCATAAGCCCAAGCACCGTTGACGGCAGGCCCGATGCCGGGGAAGTAGATGTATGGTGCCGCTTCCGGTTCCGGCTCTGCTGCTCCGGCTTCCACGCTGACCGTCCATTGCTCCGGATTATTAAGGTCGATAACCAACGTACATTCTCCTGTAGCCGGAACGCTTATCGTTATATTTCCTGCTGTTGCAGCTTCTCCAGTGCTGAATGTCAGTTGTCCGGCAGTTCCACCGAAAGCAAATGGAGTGTCTTTGGCTTTCGTATCGTCAATCGCATTATCGGAACCGCTGACACTGGTATTGTTGTAAAACTTGCCTGTTCCTTGAAGCTGAATGTTGATATTCGTACCTTCCGTTCCCGTAAATACACCTTTCCATTGATTGTCCGCACGACTGTATTGCATGTTGATACCTTCTATGCCGCTTACATTCAGTTCGGGCATCAACAAGGCGTTCCATTGTTTCTGAGCCGTATTTACATTCACGAAATAACATCCCGACTGACCGGGGAACCACATATCCCATGTTCCTTCCGCTGCGTCTGTTGTCAGCAAGAATGGAGTTCCTACTCCGCCGGATTGGGCTGTATGCCAGGTTGTTCCGTCAGCTTCCTGCACGTAAATGCCTTCCCAGGCTGCCGCTCCGAAGAATCCGCTATACTGTCCGTCGGCATTTGCAGAATAGAAATCCTGACCGGAATCTTGACCGCTGCTCTTGTTGATAATGCTGGCGTAATGCATGTCAATATGATAAGGAGTCACCGTGACTGCCACCGTATTGCTATACACAGGAGCGATGTTGCTACCATTGCTTCCTGCCAGTCGGAAATAGAGAGGAGCGGCTTCTTCAGCCGGTGCATCCAGCTTGTAGGCAATGATGTTCAGGGCGGCGACTGTATAGCTTTTGGAAACTCCATTTTCCGTAGATTCGATAATGCTGCCTGAAAAATCTTTAGAGCGGGATACTTGTACGGTAGTTTGAATACCGCCGGTCACTTGATACCTCGGGTCGCTGATTTGCAAGGTCTGGTCGCTCCAGGCAAGGGACAATGCATAGAGTTTAGCGGTAGCTTCCGTCAGTACAACGGCATTGGTAGAAGCAATCAAGTCACTTTCCACCGGACTGGAGAGATAGAATTTGTCTCCGTCTTTCTCACACGCTCCTAATAGAAGGAGTGCGGAAAGTAAAGCCGACAGGATATTTATTTTTTTCATATTGTTGTATCGAATAAGCATGATTAATAGTTTTCATTGTATAGATTCGGGTTGGCGGTCAACTCGGTAGTCGGTATCGGGTAAATGTTGTACCGGCTGTTTACCGCTGTTCCCTCTTTTACGCCGCCTTTCCATTGCCATAGGTAGCCATTGGTGGTGAATACTCCATAGCGGATTAAGTCTGTACGACGATGCCCTTCCCAGTAAAGTTCGCGGGCACGTTCGTCCAAAATAAATGACAGGTTGATTTGGCTTGCGTCCTTATTATTACTGTCGTCACCATAAGCCCTTTCCTGGATTTGGTTGATATAATCGACAACTTCCGTTGCTGTTGTTCCGCTTCCACCCCGTACTACGGCTTCTGCCATCATCAGATACACATCTGCCAGGCGGAAAAGAGGGTAGTCCGTATTGACACCACCGTCCGCCGTGTTCGAAGCTGTTTCTCCCGCGTCAGTCAGGTTCGTCCATTTCTCTACAAAATAACCGTTGCTCTGGTCATCTATCTTATCCAGATTCAGCGTTTGCCCATCGGTGAAGAACATTGCCCGTTTATCTTCTTCTCCCGTGAACAGGGAAGGGATTTCTCCACGTACACGGAACATGCCCCAACCGCTTTTCACTCCGTAATCTTCCGGTTTCTGCAAGTCCGAAGTATTACTTACCGCACCACAGATAATATACGTGGAAGAGCCCCATGACACGGTATGCGTAGCGTCTACCGGCAAGGTAAAGATAATTTCGTTAGCAGTACGTTTGTCATTATCAGCGTTGAATAGCTTGCTGTAATCACCTTCCAATGAATATCCCTGTTTGATGACTTCTTTGCAAGCGCTGATACATTCGGTATATTTCGGTGTGTTGATGTAAACTTCCGCATTCAGATACAGTTTAGCCAATAAGGTGTAAGCAGCTCCTTGGGAAGCCCGTCCGTAAGGACAATTAGCTTTATCGAGCATATCGCCCGTGATACTGGTCAGTTCCGATTCAATATAGCTGAAAACCTGTGCAGCCGTATATCGCGGTGGCAGATAGCCGACAGTCGGGTCGTTCTCCGTTACAAACGGGATATTGCGGAACAAATCCATTGCATGATAGTAGAACAGGGCGCGCATAAAACGGGCTTCGGCACGGTAGTGATGAATTTCAGCCTGTTCCTGTTCTGTGAATCGGGCAATTCTCTCATCCGTAGCATTGCGGAGAAATTCGTTGCACAATGCAATGTTGTAATAAATACGATAGTACATATCCGACACCCAAGGGTCGTTGGCGTCCCAGCTCAAGTAAGTCAGACCGGTAACATTATCGCCCGACAGCCAGGTAGAAGCCACTTCGTCCGTTCCACATTCCTGTAGATTGAAGAAGCAACGCATATAATCCTGCCCACTGTTACTGTTCAAATCCGGGTCACCGCTTTTTTCCTGACCTGTGGTCACCATGGCAGCGTATATTTTCCCTAAAACGGCTTTATAATTATCAGCACTTGTATAAATCGTAGAAGATGTTTCGTCTTCATGCGGATATTGGTTCAGGTCGCCTATACAGGAACCCAACAGCAATGCGCTGCAAAAATAGAAGGTTGTATATAATATCTTTTTCATGATTCGCTTGTTTTTAAAAGTAATTAGAAGTTGAAACCTACGTTAAGTGAGAATGTACGCGGACGGGGGTAGAAGGAATTATCCACTCCGTCGGGCACTTCCGGGTCTACGCCGCTGTACTTCGTGATGCAGAATACATTCTGAACCATTGCGCTGACATTCAGGCTGCATCCCTTGCAAATCTGTCCGAAGTTGTAGTTCAGTGACAAGTTATCCATTTTCAGGAAAGAAGCATTCTCTACATAATAGTCGGACAAGTATTGGCGGGACTTGAATCCGGTTTCCAGATAACTGGTCGACAGGTTGTTCAACTGATAAGAGTTGTAGCTCACTGTTTCCCAAGCTCCGGCATTCATAGCCATGGCATTGTAGACGTAGTTACCGATATTGGCACGCAGGCTGGTGCTCAACGTCCATTTCTTCCAACGTAGGGAAGTGCTGAAACCGAGGATATAATCGGGGGCGGGAGAGTGGTAACGGTATAAATCTTCCGTATTGATTTCCCCGTCTCCATTAAGGTCTACGTAAGCGCCTTCTACGGGCTTTCCGGTTTTCTCGTCATAGAGTTGGTGATACACATAGAACATATAAGGAGCGTATCCTTCGGTCAACGTCTGCACTTGATAACTGTCGATGTATGGGCCGACCGAAGTATTGGTTGCGGCAGCACCGGCAACGAGCGACAGGTTCTTTACTTTCATCTTCTGCCATGTCATATTGAAACTGACATCCCAGTTCCAGTCTTTTGTCTGAACGGGCGTAGCGTTTATGCTGAATTCAATTCCCTGACTGTCCACATTTCCCACGTTCGTAGTGATATTACGGTCGAAAGTTGTCCCGGCAGCGGCGGGAACCGTGGCGATCAAGTCCTTGGTCTGGCGGGTGTAATAGTCGAAGCTACCTGTAATCCGGTCTTTCAGGAAGCCGAAATCGAATCCGATGTTCCAGGAAGTAGTCGTTTCCCATTTCAAGTCGGGAACGTAAGAACTCGGACGATAGGTATGAATGTATCCGTTGCCCATACTGGCTTCCGCCCCATTTTGGCTGCCGGTATAGATAGGCAGGTAATTATAGTTTCCGATACCATCCTGCTGTCCGGTCACACCGTAGCTTGCACGGATTTTCAAATTGCTCAATACTTTATTTTCTTTCAGGAAAGATTCTTCCGTTACTCTCCAACCCAAAGCTACCGAAGGGAAAGTACCCCAACGTACATTCTTTGCGAAACGTGAAGTGGCATCCCGGCGGACAGTCGTTGTCAGCATATAGCGTGAATCGAGCGAATAATTCAGACGACCGTAGTAGGAGAGCAGCACATGGCGTTCATCCTTCGCTTTGGATGTCTTCTGTATTTCTCCCAGCGTGTTCATTTCGCTATAAAGCGGAGTGGTCGATTTCCAGTATTGATAATCGTAACCGGCTGTCACGTCAAAGCTGCTCTTGATAGATTCGACGAGCTTGTTGTAATTGGCGTATAAGGTGAGCAGGCGGTTCTCTTTCTTTTCGGGGCCGTAGCTGTAATCCAAGCCGGAAGTATTATAGTTCTGTGCCGCTTCTGCCGGAACATATACGCTGCCTTTTCCTTGTGCATAATCATAACCCAGTGTAGCGTGCAGTTTCAGGTCGGGGAAGAAATGAACACGGTAATCCGCATCGACATTTCCTATAAAACGCCTAACGTTACTTTGAGAATCATTCATCTTGATAAGTCCTACGGGGTTCATCACGGCTCCGTTGACAGGAGCGCCCGTGTTGTCCGTCGCTTCCGTATATCCGCCGAAGGTATCCAGTCCTGAATAAACGGGAATGGTCGGGTTCATGGTAGCCGCAGCCCAAATGGCGGATGTATTGCCGAATGTATTGTTATTGATAGAACCTTTGGCGTTGATGTTCAACTTCAGGTGGTCTTTGAAGAAAGAAGGGGTCAGCATGATGCTTCCCGTATAACGTTCCGCGTTATCGGTACGTAACAGACCGCTTTGGTTATAATAACCCACCGACACACGGAACGGCCAGTTCTTGGCAATCTTTCCGGAAACACTCAGGTTATTGTCCGTACCGAAAGCATTCTGATAAATTTCATCATTCCAGTCTGTGCGGACATTTCCTAACAAAGCCTGTTGTGCTGCACTTCCCTGTGATTGGATAGTGTTGACAAACTGATTGTAGCTCAACATATCCGCCAGTTTGGTACGTGTCTGAATGGAGTTGGTAGTGCTGAACGTGATTTGCAGTTTGTCCGAAGTCCCTTTCTTGGTAGTGATAAGGATTACACCGTTGGATGCACGCGAACCATAGATGGCGGTGGAAGAAGCATCTTTCAGGATAGTCATGCTTTCAATGTCGTTCGGGTTGATGAGGCTCAGGAAGTTTCCGTCGTTGCCACTGATACCGCCCTGTTCCAAAGGAACACCGTCCAATACAATCAACGGGTCGTTGCTGGCATTCAGTGACGCACCGCCACGCACACGGATAGTGCTTCCCGCCGTAGGCGAACCACTGTTGGACATGATTTGTACACCGGAGATTTTACCGTTAATCAGTTGCTCGGGAGAACTGACCAGTCCCATATTGAAGTCTTTGCTGCTGACGTTCGTAACCGAACCGGTCAGGTCACTCTTGCGTTGCGTACCATATCCGATAACGACTACGTCACTCAATACCTGAGAATCGCTTTTCATCTGTATGTTCAGTACGGAGCCTCTTGAAGGGAGAGGAACAATTTTTGTTTCGTATCCTACATAAGAGAATTGCAACTCTTTGTTGCCTTGCGGTACGTTCAATGTGTAATTACCGTCAAAGTCGGTAACCGTACCGGTAGAAGTTCCCACGATGAGGATACTTACTCCAATCATCGGCTCTTTATTTTCATCAATCACTTGTCCGGTGATTTTCTTGCCTGCCTGTTGGGCAAAGGCAGGAATCGTGCCCCCTAGAAAGGCTGTACACAACATTAGTAGTACAGTCAGATGGCGTAGATTTAAGATGTTCCTGTTCATAATTACTGTGTTATTGATAATAGGTTTATTATATTGATTCTTATTTATCTCTCCTCTTGCTTTTCACTAATATATTTCGTATCTTTAAGAATTTTCCGCCTTTTGGAAACAGGTAGTCACATTGCATAGTGATAAATGTCATGTTATAGAGTGACGTTTGTCTCTTTATAAGGTGACTATTGTCACCTTGCAACGGGATGACTACCCGAGTGCATAAAAGATTATAGTTTACTGCACTCAAAATCCTTATTCTCTGCACTGAAAACTCTTGTTCTCTGTATTAAATAAAAAACTCTTGGATACGTTTATTCCAGCCATACGTCGCCGAGTTCAACCTCTATGGTTGGCTTGCCGGCTCCCGGCAGCGACAGTTCCAGTTTCTCTATCTTTTCCGGTCGGAAGGAAATTTCTGTTTCCGGATGGAAATATTGTTTCAGGAATGTCGGATAAGCTATGGGCAATAACGCTGTGTCCGTTTGACGCAACTCTTTCAGAGCTATCCGTATAATACCATCTACAGCCGGAACAGGGCATAAGCTTTTGTAAGTATATCCGTCCGAAGTGACGAAACCTGCGCTGAATCCTTGTGGAAGGGGCTTGTCGCGATTTACGCGGATGCAGAGCGTAGTACAGCTTTTCACCTTATCTTTTCTTTCTTCGATTTCATCTTTCACGAATGTGTGGAGAAAGTGTTGCGGATTCTCTCCTTCCGGTGTGAACCGGAATCGGAGCAACGGCTTCTCAACTGGAGAAGAATCAAGTAAAGTACGTTGCAGGTCATTCCATTCGGGAAGTGTATATGCTTCTATCCGGCTATCCGTATCTGTTACTTTCAGCAGTTGTATCGCACTACCGGATGTGACAACACGGGTAGTCCAGTATGAATCGGAAGTGTAGTTCCAGTCCAATGGAGTTCCTTTGATTCCCGAAGGATTTCCGGTGACGGAGTTTCCTGCGGGATAAGTACGGGTGCTGTCGCCCCGGCAGACGATGATGTTATACCTGAAACAACCTTCCTTTATTTCTGTGGCAGGCAGGATTGCCTGATATGTATAGCCGCTTGTACGTTTCATCTTTATGTACGGATTATGCTCGTTCCAGAAAGAAACTTTGTCCGTGTAGATAATGACGGAATCCGGAAGAACGTTTCCTGCTACTTGTGCATTAATAGTCAACGCTTTGCCTGCTTCAACAGTTGTTGCCGGAGTATGAGTGACTTTATAATCCATCGTGCGGGGAGCGGGAGCAACAAACTCTCCGATACGAATCGAATTCCATTGGGAATCAGCTTTCCAACTCTGCTTCGGGGTGCAACCATTACGTTTCAACAGATAAACACCCGGACGAAGGCTGCGAATCACCCCATCCGTTATCTTTTCTTCTTTCCGCTCATTCTCCCTATTTAGGGCAGTAAGAGTAAATGTCTTGCCCAAATCAGGAATTTGTAAAGCCATATCCCACGCACCGTAGATGATGCTGACTACTTCTTTTTCGAGTGAAGGTTTGGCAAAAGGGTCATTGACCACTATCGCGTCCGGCATTACTTCGAGTCGCCATACTCCCGTCTCGAGACAATCAATGAAATAAGCTCCCGTGCCCTCATAGCCCACTACTGGCGAACTGCCGCATCCGGTGATCGAAACCAACTTTGATGCATCCCTGGGCTGTGTATTTGTCTGATTGGAGTAATAAAATTTCTTCCCATTGTCCAACTCACTCAGATCTTCCGTATAACTGACGCGAAAGCCGTCACCAAACAAAGTATCCTGCGGATAACTGCCATAAGATTCTCCTCTTTTCAAACTTCGTGCAGCTTCGGCAGCAATCTTCATGCTGATAGCTTTGTTGGGGGTATAGGCAAGATTCAGAAAGTGAGTCTGATATTCCGTATTGGCATAGGCAATATCCATCGGATCATAGGCAAACTGCGTGATCCATTGGAAACCGGCTGTGCGGAAAGTGCGTACCATAGCCGGATACATATAGGAATACATAATATCCGCCGGGTCAAATTCATAAATCATCCGTGCTTTCTTATTGAATCCTTTCACCTTATCAGCGAAAGGAATGTCATAACGGTCTACGTAAGGGAGAAAATTCCCTTGTTGCGTCTGTCCGGATACCAGTCCGATGGGATACCACTGATAGGTAGTTCCCTGAATGGCAGTCTCATAGTAAGCATCCACCACATATCCGTTGTGACTTACATTATAGAACACAGGCTTGCGGTTTCCTGTCTTATCGATTGCTTTCAGCATCCGGTTGATGTATGCCTTTACATCCTCTTTCGTGCCGGAGTGGCAAGGTTCGTTGTTAATCTCAAAACCTACGATAGAAGGGTCGTCCTTATAAGCCAGTCCCGTATAAGGATTGGTATGTTTCACCAGGTCACGGAGATACGTTTCCTGTGCGATGATGGCTTCCGGGTTGGAGTGTATATCACATTTATCATATTTATAAGAGAAGCCACCGGTGGGTATATTCCGTTCCGGGTAACCATTACCAAAGTTAGTCTGTGCGGTAACAACAATATGGATATTCCGCTCTTTGAGTTTGGCAATCAGGTAATCCATGAGGTCAAGATGCTCGTTTTCAAGGAGATTTCCTTGTCCGTCTGTCAGTTCCACGTCCCATAAATGAATACGGTAAGCGTTCAGTCCCAGACGGGCGATATGATATACATCATTATCTATGGCAGCTTTGCGGTCAAGTCCCAGATAACCGAGTGCACGATAGGCATGGGCAAAAGGCAGGGTATAGTTCACTCCGAAGAAAGAAGCTTCCTCGCGGGTATCGCTCCAACGCATCACTCCGTTTCCGTCTATATATATAATAGGTGTGGAAGTTGATTTCGCCTGCGTACTGCCAAAGGAGAATAACAAACTAATGAAGGTAAGGATTAACAGTCTTTTCATGCTATCAAATTTATCGGTTTATTGATAGCGACAAAGGTAAATTATTGGCAAATCCACAGAAAGCACAGATTGGACATATAAGGATAAAAATAGGACGAAATGCGTCAGAATGCCCCTACGACTCCTCATTTAGATATTGGCGGGGTGTTTTTCCGAACTCTGACTGAAAACATTTGGAGAAATAAGAGTGATTGGAAAAACCTACCATATACATCACTTCAGCAATGGTGAATTTTTTTTGTTGCAGCAACATCGCCGCCTTTTTCATCCGGATGGATTTGATATATTCCACCGGAGACATTCCGGTCAGTTGTTTAATCTTCCGGTAAATCTGTTTGTTGCTGAAACCGGACAATTCGCACAAGGCATTAACGTTCAGGTCTGCATCGGAGAGATGGTCTTCAATCAGACGGATAATATTCGACAGGAATTTCTCATCCTGTGATTCTGCCTCGATAGGTTTGAGTACAGGCAATGTTTCCAGTGATTTCTTCGTCTGGCTAGCCGGCATTTCTTCCTCTTCGATGGCAGTGACAGGAATGCTCAATCCTACACTTGTCCCTTGATTCTCTTCGGAAGTGACTCCGTTGATATGTCCGCCATGCAGTTCCGTATACGTTTTCACCAGATAAAGCCCGATGCCCGTACCCGCCTTATGTCCCGAACGGGGGGACTGGTAAAAACGCTGAAAGATATATGGAATATCCTGCTGCGGAATTCCGGTTCCGGTATCCGATACGCAGATATCCAGTTGCCCGGTCTCCTGCGAATAGAAAAGGGAAAGCCGCACACTTCCGCCATCCGGGGTAAACTTCACAGCATTTGAGAGTAGATTATCCAGTATCACACCCAATTTGATGGCATCCATATCCGCGTAAATCTTGGCTTTGTTCGCTTCGAAATGAAAAGTGAGACGGGGATTTTCCTCATAAACGGAGAACAGGCTGCGGCTGAAAGATACCAGCTCGATGCGTGACAGAATGAGCAGTGAATCTGCATTATCCTCTATCCGGTTGAAGTTAAGCACTTGATGAATCAATGAATTTATCTTCATGGCATTGCGCTGTACCTCTTCCAGTGTCTGCTTTTCGTGTGCGGCTTCTGTGGCAGGCAATAATTGGCTGACAGGAGCGATAATCCGGCTGAGAGGTGTCTTCAACTCGTTGGACAGATTGGTAAAGAATGCCATTTTCTGACGTGATTGTTCTAAAATCTTTTCCTTCTCCAAGCGCTCCATCTTCAACCGGTTTTTAACCCGGAAAAAGTTGATAGTCCAGGCAATAAGACTCAGAAGTAAAAGACCATAGAGCATTTTCGCCCAAAGCGTATAATACCACGGTGGCAGAATCTTTATATCCAATATGTAAGGATGTTCGGAAGGATTTCCGTTCTTTTCCACTTTGCTGATAAATAGCTGATAATCCCCATAACTCAAGTTGCTGTAAGTAATACGGTTCGTATTGGATTTCAGAAAGTTCCATTCCTTATCCATACCTTCCAGGCGGTAAACGAACTTATTCTTTTCTTCGAGGGAATAGGGGAGATCGGACAATTCAAAAGCCAGATTATTCTGGTCGTATTTCAATTCGATGGCGTTTGTATAGCGGATATTGGGAATATCCGTAGTACGCGGATTCATCAACTGGTTGTTGATGTACAGAGCCGTCAGGAAGATAGGACGCTCAGGATGATTCAAACCTTGTATCTCCGGGCGGGATATGGCAAAACCGTCAGCGCCGCCCAAATAGATATTCCCGTCTTTCGAATCAAACAGCAAACTGGTGAATCGCTTGTCCGTCATATTCTGCTGACGTGCATCCATCGTTTGCCGGTCGATAATCCAAAGCCCGTTCGTGGTGGAAACCCAAATGTGCTCTTTCACCGATGTCATGGACAGAATTTCGTTATTATTGAAACTTCCGAAAGAAATGCTTTGGTGACTGGAATCTTCGGGATTAATGCGCATCACTCCCCCGTGAAATCCTACCCACAGCATACCGTCTGCGTCACATAGCAGATAATTCGGACTCTTTTCACCACTCAACTCGTCGGCAAAAAGCTTGGTGACCTGCTGTGTGTGCGGGTTGATTTTGTCCAATCCTTTACTGTTGTATAGCAATACCCATACATTCCCTTCTTTATCAGGCATAATCTGATTGATAAACATACCTGATAATCCGTTGTGAATAGAGTAATTTTGTTCGGCTACATATTGTTCGCCGTTAGATTGCATTAATTTATGCTTGTCTACTACAAAGATTCCGCCTAAACAGGTGGCAATCCATAGATGTCCGGAATCATCTTCGAAGAGGTAATAAGCCCAGTTTGTATTGTAAGTCCCCGTGCTGTCAATAATATTATAGTGTACAAACTGCTGTGTGGCATAGTTATAACGGTTAATGCTGCCATCCGTAGCTATCCATAATTGCTGTTCTTTATCTTCGTAAATGTGGCGGACGCGATTGTGGGACAAAGGATACATTTTATCTCCCATCCTGTACCAGGCGGCTTCGTGCCTGCTCCCGGTGGGATGAATAAAACGGAGCAGCCCGTTCGTACCGCCAAACCAGTAAAATCCCTTTGAATCCCGGAACAATGAGTAGAATTGATTCCCGTCTCCCGTGCCCGTAATCCGGGAAATAGGAACGAATTGCAGGGCGCTGTTATAGCGTGACAAGGAAATTCCATAGTCAGTTCCCAGCCAAATATTATGTTCCTGATCGGAAAAAATATTCCAGACAATATTGTTTGTCAATGACTGGATATTGCGTGAATCATGAATGATGTGCTGTAAAGGCTCTTTATTATTCTGATATACATAAAGCCCGTTATCCGTACCTGCCAATAAATTCCCGTCACCGTCCAATGCCAGTGATTTGATGGAGTTGTTATGGAAAACTTCTATCGCATTCATTTTTCCTGTCGCAGGAATGTATTGGAAGAGATAACCTTCCATGCCGATCCAAATGCACTGCCGGGTGGTATCTTCCAGTAAGGAGTTGACAAACAGATTGCTTATCCCCCGGTTGACAGGCAGGAATATGCTTTCAAACTTTCCACTTTCCGGCAGGTAACGGCATAAACCATTATAAGTACCCACATAAATCTGATTCTCTTTCGTATGGATGATGGAATAGATTGTATTATGGGACAAACCACTATGCTTGCCGTCAAAATGGGTCAGTTTGCGGTCTTTTAGTTGATATGTATAGAGCCCGTTCAATGAACCTATCCATAACGTATCCCCCTGAATGACCATCGTGCGAACATCGGTGGGAAAATCCGTCTCCGGCTGTTCGTATTTGTCCGTACGGTAGTTGTAAACAAGTATTCCGTTATCCGTTCCCAGGTACAGATGCGTATTGTCTGCGATAATACCACAGTAAATACGTGTGTTATTACGTTCGCCGTACGTGAAATGCTGTTGGGTGGAATAACCGTCATAACTGAATAACCCTTTGTTTGAACCGATCCATATCAGTCCCTCGCTATCTTGCAGAAAACAACTGATAACCGAAGCCTCGGCGCCAAGATAAATATTATCGAATTGCTGATAATTCACTTTTTGCCCATATGCACCACAATGGATACAGCCTATGAGAATGAGTAAAAGAATTGCTCTAATTCGTCGGTACATGGTATCAGGTTTGCAGGATTTATTCCGCAAATGTAGGAAAAATGTCGGTTACACTTGTCG